>FLOH01000107.1_pt1 | contig 238800 bp, 207 predicted proteins | sample 756751 | NCBI WGS metagenome assembly FLOH01 (sample SAMEA4026879, study PRJEB14308) | marine metagenome | biome: coastal water; material: water | depth 74 m
ATCCCAAGCTCGTAGGACTTAGGCGATCGCCGCAGGGTGGGAATAAAAGAAGATAAAATTCCTAGTGAAGTGATAGAGAGTATGGCTACCATTGTAGAGTATTTATCGTCCACCCACTTACTCAATCCTACACCTATAATAATAATTAAAACGGAGACGCTAAAAATACCTAAAGAAGGCACTATATTATACTTTGCAAAGAAATTATCATAATCCTCATGTTGAATAAACTCCCGACTATTCTGTCCAAACCTACCTTCATAAAGGTATCCATAAGGGAGCCATTTTTTAAATATAACCTTTCCAACACTCATCAGAAACAGTAAATACATTCCTGAAAAAATAAGGTCAGAAGTATGAATCATGATATACTCGTTGGCACTTACGTTTAAGGTTTGTTTCAAAGCGGCAAGATTGGGCGTGCCACCCGTATACACCCCTATTAATAAGCCTGCCATTTTCCATGCATCAGGAATTAAATGTTGAAATAGATAATAGCCAACCACTACAACAATAAAAACAGACAACACCCCAAGAAGCAAAGAAATAAGACTTTTTCTAGCCATTCGAGACCAATTACCAAAATTCAAACTGGTAAGCAATAGGGGAAGTGATAGAAGAATACTTCCATTCGACATTGCGTCCTGCACAGGCAAATGAATTTCATTTAATATTCCAATATTTCCTACAATTAAACCAATAATGTATACAACAACAACATTTCCAGCTTTCCTTAACAGGAGAAATTTCCCAGCATAGTGTATCACTAAAGCTGGCAAAGTCAAATAAAAAAGGACCAATAATATGTATTGGAATGTCAACATTATTAAATAATTTCTTAAGTTTTAATTTGGCATCAAAGCTACAAAAAAAGCAAATGCTTTTCAGACAAATAAATTGAATTGAGAAAAATGGATTTCTATATGGCATTCCTTTTTGGAAAGTGATTAGAATGATTTTGTCAAATCTTTGAATTCGGGTACTAGATATGTAGATTTTTCGCAAAATATTACAACTCTAGCTATGATTTAGCCTAATAAATTGAAATTAATAATATTTCAAAAACAAATATTTAATAAAACTCATAAAAATCAAATATTTTTGATAAAATAAAGCACACACCCCCTAATATTTTATAACTATTCATTAATTTATATATAAATTTTTACATTAGCCTATATTTTTTATGGGGTGTAATAATAAATTATATATTTTTGCCACTTAAACCATAAATCAAATTCATCATGCCAAAACTTAGATTTAAAGCCATGGAGGACCTTCATAATAGAAGTAAGATTCCAGTAGAGCTAACTGCAATTAAAACATCGGAATACTTTGGGGTCAACGTATTCAATGATATAAAAATGCAATCGTATTTATCAAAAGAAGCTTATCACGAAGTTAAAAATGCCATCGACCAAGGCAAAAAAATAGACCGCAAAGTAGCCAATCAAATTGCTTTAGGCATGAAAGCTTGGGCTACTGACAGAGGCGCAACGCATTATACTCACTGGTTTCACCCATTAAATGGAGCAACAGCTGAAAAACATGATGCCTTTTTTGAGCCAACAGAAAATGGTGGTGTAATTGAAAATTTCCATGGTGATTTATTGGTACAACAAGAGCCCGACGCTTCGAGTTTCCCAAATGGAGGAATTAGAAATACTTTTGAAGCCCGCGGTTATACCGCTTGGGACCCTTCATCTCCAGCTTTTGTGATTGACAGAACTCTTTGTATTCCAACTATTTTTGTGGCATATACTGGTGAAGCTCTCGACTTTAAAACTCCCCTACTAAAATCATCAGCTGCACTTGATACTGCAGCCACAAAGGTATGCAATCTATTTGATAAGGACGTAACTAAGGTTCATGCTACTTTGGGTTGGGAGCAGGAGTATTTCCTAATTGATGAAGCATTTTACTATGCAAGGCCTGATTTGATGCTTACTGGTAGAACCTTAATGGGGCACTCATCGGCTAAGGATCAGCAATTAGAAGATCATTATTTTGGTGCTATTCCAGGAAGAGTAGCAGATTTTATGTATGACTTTGAGCATGAGTCTTTAAAATTAGGAATTCCTGTAAAAACTAGACATAACGAAGTTGCTCCAAATCAGTTTGAGTGCGCGCCAGTGTTTGAAGAAGTTAATCTGGCTGTGGATCATAACCAATTGATAATGGCCATTATGGAGCAAACTGCTATTAAACATAAATTCAGAATATTATACCACGAAAAACCATTTGCAGGCATTAATGGTAGTGGCAAACATAATAACTGGTCGTTGGCAACTAATACAGGAATTAATTTATTAAGTCCAGGTAAAAATCCTAAATCAAATATACGATTTTTAGCTTTTGTTGTCAATACATTAAAAGCCGTTCATGACAATGCGCCATTGCTTCGCTCAAGTATCATCTCGGCAGGAAACGAGCACCGTCTAGGTGCCAATGAAGCGCCTCCAGCTATCATTTCTGTATTCTTGGGGTCACGAATTAATGAAATGCTCAAAATAATTGAAGAAAGTGTTACTGAAAAGAAAATGTCACCCGACAAAAAGACTGAGTTAAAAATGGATATTGGCAAAATTCCTGAAATTATGTTGGATAATACCGATCGCAACAGAACATCACCTTTTGCCTTTACTGGAAATAGATTTGAATTTAGAGCTGTTGGCTCAGCCCTTAATTGCGCATCACCCATGATTGCATTAAATACTTCGATGGCGCATCAGCTTGAAAAATTTAATGATGATGTACATAGTGCCATCGAAAAAGGCGTTAAAAAAGATGAAGCCATTTTTCAAATATTAAAAAAATACATTGGTGAAAGCAAAAAAATCATTTTTGAAGGCAATGGTTATTCAAAGGATTGGCTAATCGAAGCAGAAAAGAGAGGTCTTACAAATGTTGGAGATACACCAACAGCATTAGGAGCTTTTATTGAAAAATCAAATATGGACATGTTTGAAAAAATGCGTGTTCTTAGTCCTAGAGAAATGGAAGCCCGCTACGAAATTCGCATGGAAACCTTCAAAAAGGAAATCCAGATTGAATCAAGAGTTTTAGGTGACTTGGCCATTAATCATATTATTCCAACAGCCATCAGATATCAAAATGTACTGATTGAAAATGTAAAAGGAATGCGAGATTTGTTAAATACAGGAGAATTTAATCGTCAAGCAGGTTTGCAACTCGAAACCTTGAAGAAAATTTCTGACCATATTTCTAACATCAACGAACAGGTTCGAGCTATGTCAAACGAGAGAAAGAAAGCCAATCAAATTGAGGATCTTATTTTACAAGCACATGCTTATTCGCAAAATGTAAAACCCTATTTATCTTCTATTAGAATACATATTGATAAGTTGGAAATGATTGTTGATGATGAGCTTTGGACTATGCCTAAGTATAGAGAAATGTTATTCATTTCTTAGTAAACTTTCAGTTAAAACTTCATTTATAGTGTGATGCATGAGTATCACACTATTTTTTTTGCTGTATTATATCTGTTTTTTTTCTAAACCATATAAATAAAAAGCAAAAAAGAAGGCATAGAGGGTTACGCCAACTTGACTTTCAATGGTATCTTCCCACAGCATTCCAATGGCTAAGAAGCTGAAAAAATAGAAAAACAGAGGTTGATCCCATATTTTTTTAATGGTTGGTGGATAAAACATGGATAACAGAAAAGCAAGTAAACCAAAAATCCCAAGACTTGCCATGATGCTAAGAAATTGATTATGACTTCTTAGGTTCGATTTCACTAAAGGCGAATTAGCCAATTCAAGTTCTTTATTAAATACATTCCGTATATCTCCAGTTCCAACCCCAAACAACGGGTATTTAGCAAACACATCAATACTTGTTTCCCAAAGCACGATTCTTTGTATCAGTGAATGCCCATAAGTTCCTCCTCTATTTTTATATAAATCATACTCCCAGAGTAGTTTATATATTCTTTTTTTATAACTAAATTTCTTAGCAAATTCAGCATTTGCAATGCCATTTTCAACATTTAAAACATCCTGTGATGTAAGCTGCTCAAGACCGTGAGCATCTTTTCTCAATTGCTTAGAATTCAAATATCTGATGAGGGTATATTTTAACTTTTGCTTTTGGTGATCGATTCCGTCAAAATCTAAATTTGACTTTTTATTCCAAGTCTCACGCAATTCGTCCCATTGAAGGTATAATCCTATATAGCCACCATTCTCAACTTGTAAGGAAATTGTATCATGAGTATATTTATTCCCTTGGGCTGAAAACTGATCTAATGTAGCCAAATTGGTATCTGAAACATCAAAATAGTCTTTAATGGTTTTCTGAATTCCAATAAAAATAAACCCGATAAACAATAAACCAAGAGAAAAAGCAATCCATGTATTAATTCGGCGACGTTTACTTATCATTAGCCTGATTAAAGAAAATACTACGCTGACAATAAAAATAACAATACCTGTCATCAGCTCCAAACTTAGCATTACCCATAGTAGGTATATAGAGACCATTATCATGATAACCCTAAGCCATTTAGGAATAATAAAATCATTCTGAAAACTATAAAACAATAAAATACTCATTGCAACAAGCACTTCAAGGCTCATTCGGATATGTGATACAAATATGAAAGCATCCCTAAAATCGATTAAATCATTTGCTAAATACAGATAAAAACTATAACTCATTGCGGCAATTACATTAGCTGCAAAAAGAAATGCAAAAAAGCGGAAGGCAGATTTACTTAATTTAGGTTCGGTAGCAAAAATAAGGGGAAATAATAATAAGGGGATTTTAGTTCGCACATCAAAAAGTCCATAATCTAAATCCGTAGAATAGATGAGGCCTAAACACAGAACCAAAAAGAAGGATGTGAATGCTATGAATGCTTTATCATGAGCTAAACCCTTTATTTTATTGATTAAATTTCTATCCAATAAAAACAATGCTCCTAAGGTCACTTGACCAAGGCTAATCATTGCTCGTGAGAAAGATAAACCAATAATGGTCAATACAATCCCAAGGTAGAAAACGTATAATCTAATATTATCTCTGTGCATCAAAAATACAACTTTTAAAATCTAATTTTATTGTAAAAGTTGATAACAATTTGTAGTTTAATTTCCTTGTAAAATGCTACCATATTGATCCTTGTGATGCAATAATTGGATGGCTTCCTTCACTTCCAAATCATCAGTCAATTGTGCTTCCACCATCCCAGAATAAAAAAAGTATCTCGACACCAGTTCTTGTCTAATTAACGACTTAATAACTTCGTTATGTAAAGCAAATTCTTTTTCTTTATCATTTGCCATTTTTAATCTCAGCAATTTGATTTCTTCTTCCAAATCTTGGCTGTTCAGTTCAGCTATTTTTTCTAGGATATTAATCTGTTTATCAACATCAGAATAATACGAGAAGCTATCCTTTTTCAATTGTTCGATGAAATCATTATAAACTTTATCATTCAAAACAAAGTTACTAATGGATTGAATAGAATCATTTGAGTATACATACTCAGTAGCATAATCGAAAATTTTGTATTGAGCTAAAAGTTCCTCTGCTATTTCAGGATATTTTTTTTCAGATAGTTTTACATCAGGAATAATTCCACCAGCATCATGAACTAATCGCCCACTTTTAGTTTTGAATGTTGCCATTAAAGAATCAGGTATTCTATTCGCTTTGCCCGAGGCGTCTTTGTGTTGGTAGTCGAGGGACTGAATACATCTACCACTTGGAATATAGTATTTAGCAACAGTGATCTTGGCTTGCGAGCGATAGCTCAACTGAAACACTTTTTGCACTAGTCCTTTTCCATAAGATTTTTGCCCCATGATAACTCCTCTGTCCAGATCTTGAAAAGCGCCTGCTACAATTTCGCTCGCTGAAGCACTATTTTTATTCATGAGCACCACAACTTTTATATGATTATACGGAGCTTTTTGTGTTGTCGCATAAGAGAAATTTTCACTTTTAGTTTTCCCTTTAGTACTCACTATTGTTTCTCCAGCATCCACAAACAAATTCATAATATTCACCGCTTGAATCAATAAACCTCCTCCATTATCTCTTAAGTCTAGAATCAAAGACGATAATGAATCAGACTTTGACAAACTATCCAAAGCTGCTTTCACCTCCTTAGCAGCATTTTGCTTAAAACCAACAAGTTTAACATATGCAACTCCATCATCAACTAGCCCAAAATATGGCACATCAGTAACTTCTATTAATTCTCTTTTGAGATTAACCGTTTTTTCTGTATTATCATTTGCTGAGATATAAGTTAATGATAATTCTGTACCGGCAATTCCTTTTAATCGATATGAAATATCATCCATGCTTTTACCATGTACTAATTCACCATCAATACTAACAATAATATCACCTGCGCGAATGCCTGCCTTGTAAAAAGGAAAACCTAGATAAGGCATTCCCACTACAACATCTCCATTTTTAATATGAAGAAAAGAACCAATTCCACCATATTGCCCGGTTTGCATAAATCTTACATCCTCAATTTGAGACTCTGGGTAATAAACAGTATAGGGATCTATTTGCTTTAGCATAGCATCAATTGCTGATTTCGTAAGATCTCCCGGCTCCAATTTATCAACATAATGTAAGTTAAGTTGCTGAATTAATGAGGTGTAAACGTCTAAGTTTTTCGATATTTCGAAATCATTACTTTCCTGAGCAAATGTATTTAATCCCAAAGAAAGGAAAAAAGAAAGAATAGTTATTTTAAAATATTGCATAGTATTAAAAAATCAAATTAGTCATCAAAAGTACATTTTTCTATCTCATAGTTTTGATAAATATTTAGGTTATCAAAAAGGGGATCTTAAGCGTAAAATATTGAGAGCGTTTTGTACTATATAAATATATCCTCGCTACAATAAATCGACTCAGCAAATTCAAAAAATAATCGTTAAAAAAAGATACCCACTGTTACCAGTGGGTATACCCTAACAAAATGAAAAAATAATTTACCAAATTCAGGTCTCCACCTGTTTTGGAAAGTAAGCTATTCCAGGCGGAATTTTGCTTACTCTACTCTATTTGTTTACTAAATCCATTGCAAAGATAATACAATATATATTTATTTAAGTATTTAATAACTTAAATGTACTAATTATTAATATAATATCAATATAATCAGCACATTATCAATGTAATTTATATTAAACCAGACAGTACCGCAAGGAAAACTCCGAATAAAATAATCAATAATTTATATAAATTAAACCGATGAGAGGTATTTGATTCGTATAAAATTGAAGTAGCAACATGTAAGAATATACCAACTAAAATTGCCATGACTATTTTATAAAAATATTCAATTTCAAATCCTAAACCTTCACCTATTACTCCTCCCAGCAATGCACCTAAAGGCGCGGTTAATGCAAAAACAGAAATTAAAACATATGCCTTTAATCTACTGTAGCCTGCTGCCAAGAAGAGTCCCATTAGAACCACGGCAATAGGAATTTTATGAATTACAATACCCAATAATAGTGAGGTTTGAAGATGATCATGATTGTGAAATTCATGAGAAAAGGGCATTCCTTCAAAAAAAGCATGAATACTGATTCCAATTAATAGCGTATAAGGAGCAACACTTGAGGAATGATTATGCTTATCATGCTCCTCACAATGACCATGTCCATGTTCAGCTCCTCCCGAAATATATTCAATAAGTAACTGGATAAAAAAACCTAGGAGCACAAAATACCCTAGAAAAATATTATTTTCACCAGTAAAAATACTCGGTATAATATGAGTGAAAGCAACTGTTAATAAATAAGCTCCACTAAAAGCAAGTAATAAGCTTAGAATTTTACTACTAACCTTAAACCTCTCTACGACTACTGCGCTCAAAATTACGCTCAAAATTAATACTGCTATATTTATCATAAAAATCAAATTATATTAGATACAAAGTTACTAAATAAACCCGTGTACAGAGGTTCTAAAAAAACAAACAATGGGTAATATCAAAAAAACCGCCTTCAATAGAATTTGAAGGCGGCTATATAATTACCTTTTCAGGTGTGATAAATCGATTTAAAGTTCAAAAGTATTACCACTATTGATCAGATCAGTCATATTCTTAATTTTTGACTTAGATTTTACTTCTTCAATCTGTTGCAACATCAAATCGTCATAAACTTTAGTTTTATATGCTCTTAGAACACCCATTGCTACAGGAAAATTAGGAAGAGCCATACGAGCCAACAAAAATGCCATAGTAGGGTCTTCATCTTCAGCATCATGCATTAAAATATCATCTTCAGTATATCCATCTTCACCAATAGTAACAATTTTAAGTTTAAGTCCATTCAAAACTAAACCTTTGTTCATTTCGGCACCAAATAACATTTTCTCACCTTGCTTAAGATAAATTTGGTTGTCTTCGCGAGTCTCTTTTGCAGTGATATCACCGTGCGTTTTATTGTTAAAAATAACACAATTCTGAAGCACTTCCACAAATGATGTTCCTCTATGCTTAGCCGCTTCTTCAAAAACTTCCTTCATTTGACCTAAGTTAGTATCGGATGTACGAGCATAGAATGTTCCTTCAGCTCCCATAGCCAATTCGCCAGGTTTGAAAGGATGTTCAATGGTACCGTAAGGAGACGTTTTAGTGACCTTACCTAATGCTGTTGTTGGAGAATATTGCCCTTTTGTTAAGCCATAAATCTGGTTATTAAAAAGAATATAATTCACATTAATATTACGACGTAAAATATGAATAAAGTGATTACCTCCAATCGCCATGCTATCGCCGTCACCAGACATAATCCAAACACTTAATTCTGGATTAGCCAATTTAACGCCAGTTGCAATGGCTGCCGCACGACCATGTATTCCATGAAAACCATAGGTATCCACATAATATGGAAATCTAGACGAACATCCAATTCCGCTTACAAAAACGAATTTTTCTTTTGAAATACCTAATATAGGTAATGTATTTTGAATAGCTGCTAGGATGGAAAAGTCACCACAACCAGCACACCATTTTACTTCTTGATCCGACACAAAATCTTTTCTTGTGTATTGAGGAATATCTTTTAGTATATCAGTCATTATTTAACCTCCAATAATTCGTTAAACTTTTCAAGCAACTCTGACACCATAAACGGCTGTGCTTCTATCTTATTATGTTGCAAATATGTAAACTCAGGTAATAAGCCACGCAAATGTTGAGCAAACTGACCAGAGTTTAATTCGCACACTAAAATTCGTTTATATCGACTTAATATATCGCGAGTTTCATTAGGTAGCGGGAACATATAATTGAAATTAGTAAAAGCAATATCATGTCCTGCCTCATACAATTCATTAAAGGCCGAATAAATAGCTCCTTTTGAACTTCCCCAACCAATAACTAATAAGTCACCTTCTTGCTTTCCAAACACTTCTTGTTTTGGATATGAATTAGCAATTAGACTCACTTTTTCAGCGCGTAATACGGTCATTTTAGCGTGATTTTTTGGATCATGCGAAACAGATCCTTTTCCATCAGATTTTTCAAGACCACCTACTCTATGTTCAGTACCAGGGTTGCCAGGCAAAGCCCACGTACGAACTAAAGTTTCTTTATTGCGTTCAAATGGTAAATAGTCAATATTAGGTTCAGCAATGATAGGTTTAATATCTCCCAAATCACTCATTTGAGGAATTTTCCATAATCCTGAGCCATTTCCTAGATAACTATCCGTAAGTAAAATTACAGGGGTCATATGTTCCACTGCTATTTTCGCAGCTTGGAATGCATAATCAAAACAATCAGCAGGAGTTGATGCAGCAATTACAGGAATTGGAGATTCACCATTACGTCCCCAAAGTGCTTGCATTAAATCAGTCTGCTCAGTTTTTGTAGGCAAACCAGTTGATGGCCCACCACGCATTACGTTAACAATTACAAGTGGAAGCTCAGTTATAAAAGCCAAGCCTAATGCTTCACTTTTCAAACTCAAACCAGGACCAGATGTAGTTGTTGCAGCAAGATTTCCTGCATAAGAAGCACCAATGGCAGAATTAATTCCTGCAATTTCGTCTTCAGCTTGAAATGTTTTAACGCCAAGTTCTTTGTGTTTTGCTAATTCAGCAAGAATATCAGTAGCTGGAGTGATAGGATAAGAGCCTAAGAAAAGGTTCAATCCAGAGCGTTCAGCAGCGGCCATTAAACCCCACGCTGTAGCTTGGTTTCCTGTAATATTACGGAACTTACCTTTTTTATTAAGATTAGGATTAACTATATAAGTAGTAGAAAGCAATTCAAGTGTATCAGCAAAATTAAAACCTGCTCTAATTACTTTTTTATTTGCTTCAGCTAATAATGGTTTTTTAGCAAATTTAGCATCAATGAAATCTTCAGCTAACTTAACATCCCTATTAAACATATAGAATAATAAGCCAGTAATAAATTGATTTCTAGTTTTATCAATCGTCTTCGAGTCTAAACCTGTTTCTTTCAAAGTTTCTTGACAAAGAGTAGCAACTGGAGCAGCGACAAGTATAAAGTCATCTAAAGAACCGTTCTCTAGAGGATTAGATGTTAAATTAGCTTTTTTGAAAGCTTTATCAGTAAAGCTATCAACATCAATAATAATAGTTGCTCCAGGCTTGCAATGTCCAATATTATACTGAAGAGCTGCGGGATTCATAGCAATTAATACATCCGCATCATCACCAGAAGTATGAATATCAGCATGTCCAATATGAACTTGGTAACCAGATACCCCAGCGATGGTTCCTTGAGGGGCTCGAATTTCAGAAGGAAAATCAGGAAAAGTTGCTAGATCATTACCCAAAAGTGCAGCGGTATCGGAAAACTGAGTTCCTGATAATTGCATTCCATCTCCAGAATCACCTGCAAACTTTATGACTATTCGATCTACTTCAATAGAATTCTTTTTAGTCGTCATTTGTTATGTATAGGTTATAATTTATGTAGTATTATAAGCGGCAAAAGTAAAATAATTATTCTTTCATAAAGCAATGATTTAGGCTCTTTTTTAATTGATATTTGTTTGTATGCATATATCTTTTATAGCAGCAATGTAAAAACACACTTTTCAAAGTGGACTTTCATCAAACTATCTATTGTTAAGTAATTAACAATTTTAATAAAGGAGCACGAAGTAAACTATACTCCTCTCTCTATCTGACCAGTACAAAAAATTGTACGGCTTTTATGATTACAAATTCTTAAAATAAAAATTATACCAAATAACAAAACCAATGGAAATTAATTGACATAACTTCACTATTTAGAATGATTATAAATGTGAACAAATATTATTTTTTTATTAAACAAAACAAACATTATAATATCTTTGCATCGTTTTATAAAATATAAATTTTAACAAAAAATTATTGCAATATGGCTTATGTAATTAATGATGATTGTACAGCTTGTGGCTCATGTATCGACGAATGTCCAGTTGAGGCTATCTCTGAAGGTGATATCTATGTTATTGACCCTGAAATATGTACAGACTGTGGTTCTTGTGCAGATGTTTGTCCAGTAGAGGCAATCTCTCCAGAATAATATCAAAAATTTCTTTTTGATAGCCTTATCTTGCTAGCAGGGTAAGGCTTTTTTTTAAACATATCTAAAATATTTTAACAATCCAATGGATAATATACCTTCCCCTTTATTGAAAAGATGCGTTAGTGAACTTGCAAAATTACCAGGCATAGGGAAAAAAACTGCATTAAGACTAGCTATTCATTTACTTAAGCAGAAGCCAGAATATGCAATTGCACTTGGAAATTCGATTATTGATCTAAAAAAGAACATTAAATTTTGCACTATTTGTCACAATATCAGTGAGCAAGATCTATGTGAAATCTGCAATAATCCGAAACGAAATCACCATCAGATTTGCGTTGTTGAAAATATTCAAGATATTTTAGCCGTTGAAAATACAATGCAATATAATGGCTCTTACCACATACTCAATGGAATTATTTCTCCAATGGATGGGATTTCACCTTCCGATTTAAATATTGAAAGCTTAATAGCTCGTGTTGAAACTGGGGAAATTCAAGAAATAATATTCGCATTACCTACTACAGTGGAGGGTGATACTACAAATTTCTATCTTTATAGAAAACTTTCGGCAAGCACCAATATTATTTCAACTATTGCTAGAGGTGTTTCTGTTGGTGATGAAATTGAATTTATTGATGAAGTAACCCTTGGCCGATCAATAATTAATCGAATTCCGTATCATGGCGATTAGCTATTTATATCTTTATTATGTAAACCATAAAACCGATTACTTTCATAAAAAAAATATTCATTTCAAGTATTAAAACACCTATACATGTCATAAAAAAATTGACATTAGTCAACTTTACCATTAAAAAATTACTTATTTTTACAAACTTTTATAACAAAACTATAAGCCAATGGGAGTGACTCCATATATAAATCATTGTTCAAATAACGAAGAAACCGGTAGTTGCTTTAAGGTACTTACGGAACAAGAAAAACTCTTATTTGAAAACAATCGCACAGAAATTAATTTTACAAAAGGCGAAACTATAATCAAGCAAGGCACAAGGTCCTCTGATATACTCTATCTTAAGTCTGGCCTTGTAAAAATTAGTATTCAAAAAGGAGATAGCAATTTGATTATTTGTGTAAAAACAAAGAACCACTTTCTAGGTACTGAAAACATTTATGGATATGAATATCACCCATATACAGTAACTGCCCTTGAAGACTCTACCATATGTTTTATAGATACAAATGCAATTCGCCAACTTATTAAACAAAATAATAATTTCAACATTGAATTATATCGAATAATGACTAATAATTCATTATTGGTATATGATCGGTTTTTCTCCTTAACACAGAAACAGCTACATGGTAGATTTGCAGATATACTACTTTGCTTAAGCGATAGAGTTTTTAAATCAAAAAAGTTTGATTTACCTTTAAGTCGAAAAGATTTAGCTTCCTTGACCGGCATGGCTCCTGAAAGCGTAATTAGAATTATTAAGGACTTTAAAACTGATAAAATAATTATGACAAAAGGAAAACGCATAGAAATTCTCAATGAAGCGTTACTTCAAAAAATAAGTGATGTTGGATAATTTTTAAACTATTTAAATTGCATAAAAAAAGAGAACTTCAATGAAGTTCTCTTTTTTTATGTATACTATTAGTATCTTAGCCTTTAGTCGGTTTAGACTTAGCTATCGTTTCGCGCATTGAAGTATCGGCTTGGATATTTTTAAACTTATAATAGTCCATAATTCCCATATTTCCACTTCGGAATGCATCAGCCATAGCCTTCGGAATTTCAGCCTCAGCCTCAATAACCTTAGCACGAGCCTCTTGTGCTTTTGCTAACATTTCTTGTTCAAGAGCAACGGCCATAGCGCGTCTTTCTTCGGCTCTAGCCTGAGCAATATTTTTATCGGCTTCAGCCTGATCCATTTGAAGAACAGCACCAATATTTTTTCCAATATCGATATCAGCGATATCAATAGAAAGTATTTCGAAAGCAGTTCCTGCATCCAAGCCTTTCTCCAAAACCAATTTAGAAATAACATCTGGATTTTCAAGAACTTTTTTATGGCTTTCTGATGATCCAATAGAGCTAACAACTCCCTCACCAATACGAGCTAAAACAGTATCCTCTCCTGCTCCTCCGACCAATTGTTGGATATTGGCACGAACAGTAACCCTAGCTTTTGCAATAAGCTGAATACCATCGCGAGCAACAGCAGTAACAGGAGGGGTATTAATCACTTTTGGATTAACAGACATTTGAACAGCCTCCAAAACATCACGACCTGCCAAATCAATTGCGGTAGCAATTTTGAAACTTAATTGCATATTGGCTTTATCAGCAGAAATCAAAGCGTTGACAACAGATTGCACATGGCCACCTGCCATAAAGTGAGCTTCTAATTCGTCTCTTCCAAGCTCAATTCCAGCCTTTTTTGAGGTAATCATGGCACTCACGATTACTGAAGGAGGCACTTTACGGAATCTCATAAAAACTAATTGCAATAGTGAAATCCGCACGCCAGAAACACGTGCTTGAAACCAAAGTCCAACTGGAATAAGGTAAAAGAGCATCAACATCAATATAATGGCGATGACGGCAAAAACGATTAGGCCACCTGTACTTTCGCCAACTGATAATAAGTTAAGTAATAAATTCATATTAAATATTTAAGGGTTTAACAATAATTTTATCTTGTTCAATATTTATAATTTCAATCTCAGTTTGCTGATCAACAAATCCTGTAATGGAAGTAACTTCTAAAAACTGGCTTCCAAAACGAGCTTTTCCCATAGGAGTGAGCCGAGAAACGCTTATTCCCTTTTCACCAATACTTACTTTGGTAGTCATATCTTCTTTTGCTTTTGAATCAATATTTGCTGAAAGTTCTATTCTTTTCCATGTATTTGACCGTATTACCCCAAATAAAGAGCCCGTCAAAACTAGTAGGGTGATCACTAAATTAATATGTGCACCCATCTCATAACCCTCAGCATAAGGCAAATAAATCCCATAAATAATAAGTAATCCACCCACTACACCTAGGATTCCCCCTGGAATAAAAAGTACCTCAGCTAATATAAACAATAAGCCTATTGATATGATTCCTGCTATTAATAACCAAAACATAATATTAAATTTATTAGGCATCTAAAGTAGGAAAAAAATCAAATGCTAGTACATTTTTTATTAATTTTACTTTTTATAAAAATCATCGAAAACATATGCAAAATCAATATTCGAATATAGCCCAATTTGCGAAAGTTAGGTATGCAATCATGTTAATGCTTATTATAACAATCATCGGCGTGATTGGCTTTATGAGCATTGAAGGAATGAATTTTATTGATTCCTTATATTTGAGTATTATCACAATTTCAACAGTTGGGTATGGTGATGCTGGTATTGAGTCGCCAGAGGGTAAGCTTTTTACGATTGCTTTGATAATTACTAGCTGGGGCGCATTCGCTTACAGCATTTCGGTAATTACTTCCCATTTTGTAGAAGGTGGGATTGGTAATTTTATATATAAATTCAGAAATAAAAACATTTTAAAGAAGATGAAAAACCATACCATTATTATTGGCTTTGGACGAAATGGAAGCCAAGCAGCTGAGGAATTATTAAAACGCAAATCCGAATTTATTGTTATTGAAAATAGCCATGACTTAATCATGCAAAATAATAATAAGCATATTCAGTTTAATGAAGGAGATGCGACAGAAGATGAAACATTAATTGAAGCAGGAATTAAAAATGCTAAATCAATAATTATAACATTACCTTTAGATGCCGATAATTTATTTATCACTATTTCAGCCCGATCATTAAACCCTGACATTCAAATTATTACTAGGGCAGCTAATGAATCAAATGAGAAGAAACTTCTTATTGCTGGTGCTAATGAAGTAGTGATGCCAGAATATGTAGGCGGACAACATATGGCAGCGATGGTAACTTCGGTAGATGTGGTTCACTTTCTTGATCAGATATCTCTTAGTGGTGGGGCTGACACTAATTTAGTTGAAATTGTTTGTAGCGATTTGCCTGAAGAATTAATCAATCTTTCTATTTATGAGCTAGGTATTAGGAAAAATAGTGGAGCCAATATCGTGGGTTTCAAAACTGCAGATGGGATTTTTGTAACCAATCCAACTCCTGATATTAAGATTATTCCTCGCTCTAAACTATTTGTACTTGGAAACCCAGAACAGATTGCAAAAATGAAAAGTATACTACATATTGAATAAATGACAAAACTATATAAACCTTTTGAAGGTCATCCTGATTACCAATGCTTTGGTTGTAGCCCAAGCAATCCTATTGGCCTAAATATGGAATTTTATGAAGAAGGAGATTTAATTATTTCTAAATGGCAGAGCAGACACGAATTTCAAGGATTTAAAAACGTGCTACATGGAGGAATTCAATCTACGATGATGGATGAAATTGCTGCCTGGTGTGTTAATATAAAAACTGGAACGGCAGGTGTAACAAAGGGGCTTCAGGTTAAATTTCATAAAACCGTTTTTGCTGATGGACAAGTCATCACTCTAAAAGCTAAATTTCTAAATATGGATAAAAACCTAGCGCATATTCATGTAAAATTGTTTAATGAGAAAGAAGAGCTCTGTACCGAAGGTGATTTTGAATATTTTACTTTTCCTGAGATTATTGCAAAGCGCAAACTTCTATTCCCAGGCAAAGCCGCATTTTACAAACCTTCTCCATATTTGAAGTAACATAATTAGATCTATAAATTTAGATTGCTTTTAAACACCTCTTACCAATTGCAATCCAACTGCGCATTGCAAACATTTCTGATACATACAATAATTGTTTTTTAATTCTATTAAGGCTTGACTATGACCAGCATGGTGGGCGTGGATTCCCTCTTTTACAAATTGATTTACAACTGTGTTTGACTCTGACTTGGTATGTTGCAAAAAAAGAATTGCTTTTTCTTTGAGCAGTTCGTCACCATGGTGATGAGCGTAAACAAATAGAAATGGTACAATTGTGTTTATTAAGAGCAAATCGAATGATGATTTACCAAAATTCTTTTTTACAGCTTTTGATTTTTTGCCAAACACATAATGTTCAACCCAATATGGAGAAACTTCCAACTCAAAAAAACGGAGCAAATCCTTTAACTTGTCTGTTGCAATGACTACAGAAAACAGGTGACTCGACTTATGTACTAAATGAGCAAATTGTGCTATTCGAATGGTTGGAAAATTAACGGGTCGCATTCGCATAAACTTCCATTGATAAGATTGAATTGCGTTTAGCTTATGTTTTTTCTGCAAGAAAAGATATTCATCAAATAACATCTTGGCATATTCATCCTTTAATTTAGGATTAATTAAACCTGATTGACCAAATAGAAGGGCTTCAAGCTGGAAAAGATTGTCTTTATATCTAGCCAATATTTCAATTGGCGTATTGATTGCTAATTGTTCAAAGGGTTCTGCATTAACACTAAAACCAAAATTCCGAGCCAAACTGATATAGAAAGCTTGTTCCCAATTATTATTATTCTCACTTAATATAGTTTCAATAATCTCGGTTTTTCGTTCCAATCGCTCAATTAATAATCGATCTAACCACGAATATAACTTGAGGTCAATTATAGATTTAATTTGACCAGAGCAGGAAATCCAATTTCTTGAACCTATCAGACTTTTATATCGAGCATACTGTCCATCTTCAAGTCGGTTTTTCAATTCTAAAACGTCCAAGTGATTTCCTCCTTCAGTAGTAATTTCGGTATCATGATCATATACAACATGGAGAATTACAGAATCGTAACTTGAGTCTTGAGTATGCCCATGACGCAACCAATCCGATGATTTGATGTGCATTTCTACATTTCCAGACCAAAGGGTATCTCCAATTTGAATTTTTGCAGCAGAAAAATCAGGCCCAGAGTCATCATTTCTAATTCCAGTATCGAGTATCCGGATTTCTATACCATCAGTGGTCAGCAATGGCTGCCGATAAGTTTTATATTGCCATACATAATAAAGAAAGTCTTCGGTCATGATGAGGCTAAATTACTAAAATATTTGGTTAGTGGTAATACATAAAAAAAGAGTCATCTGCACTAGACTGATGACTCTTTTCTGTATGATTAAAAAAAATAATATTTTCTATTCATTAAGCAATTTATCCAACTCTTCTCCCACTCCCATACTTGGTCTGTCGGCACTTGACTGATAAATATTGCCTTGAGGGTCAATAATCATAAAGCGAGGAATTCCGTTTACTTTATAAAAATCTTTAATAATCTCATTTTGACCCGCCCATAACTGAACACCTTTCAAATCTTCTTCTGCAACCATCCTTATCCATGGTTCTTTAGTTTTATCAACAGAAATACTCATAAATTCAATATTCCTTCCTCTAAACTCTTCTTCTAGAGCTTTAAGATAAGGAATTTCAGCACGACAAGGATTGCACCAAGTAGCCCAAATATCAATATAAACCCATTTACCTTGAAAATCGCTTAAGCTGATTTCTTTGCTTTCATTGTTTACAAATGTAAAACCCTTAGCAGGCTCTCCACGCTTCAAATGACTCCATTCAGAAAGCATCTCTGTCAGATTATTTAAAAGAACTTCTTGTTTACATATTTGCGTAAATTCAGTCCAATATTCATCATAATCTTTAATTCCATCATATGTAATTTGTTCTTTAACTGCATTATACGAAATCAATGATTTAATACTATCATTGGTAAAAGTTTTAGAGATAATCTGAAGTTGATAATTAAGATACGAGGGGTAATCTTTTTGCAAAGAATCTATATAGTAAGCATTGTATTCCTTTCTCATATAAGTTTCTAAAAAGCTAACATACATAGGAAGTTCAATCAAGCTCTGATCATCAAGATCTACTTGTGCTAAATAAGTAGTATACTCAGGTGAAATCACTATTTGCTCTCCTTTATTAATATAGTTGTAATACTCAGGGTAAATGCTGTGCATTAATGCCCATTCATATAACATTCGAGCTTTTTCAATCTTTAAAAAGTATGGATCGAGATTAGAGTTTCCTGTTTGCAAGGAAGCCATTTCATCAGCATGCATGGCTCTCAAAGCATCAACATTACTCATGGCCTCTTGTTCATTTTGCCCAAAATAATCCATCATATTTTTTTGAAAATCGGCACTAATCTTATTGGACCGAATTACATAATCATTATAAATTGGTGCATCTCCACTAAAACGAGTAGTATTAAGCAAGTCTTTTCCATCACCCGTAAAAATGGTTGAGTCACCCGGCCTTACATAAAGCATAACATCAGTACGACCAATGGATAGCAATAAATATTGAGGATGCTCAATTGCCAAATTATAAACAAAGACTCCATTGGCATCAAAATCAACTGTATCAATATTAAAAATGTAAGGGTTCATGTTTTTAATAGTGGCCTTCTGACCTGCAAATCCCTCAACAGTTCCTTTTATAACTGATGCAGTATTTATTTTTTCATTACTACATGAAAAAACTACGCTAAGCATGATGATCATGCTTAGTATAGATATGTTATATTTAAATAATTGATTCATTATTTTACAAATTTATAGTTATTTCCTAAATAACGTGCATCCTCGCCAAGCATGGCTTCGATACGAAGTAATTCGTTATATTTTGCAATACGATCAGAGCGGCTAGCCGAACCCGTTTTAATAAGTCCAGTATTCATAGCTACAGCAAGATGAGCGATAAATACGTCTTCTGTTTCACCACTACGGTGAGAAATTACAGAAGTATATCCACTTCGAGTTGCCATATCAATTGCATTCAAAGTTTCGGTTAAAGTTCCAATTTGATTTACTTTAATCAAAATTGAATTAGCTACTTCTTTTTCAATTCCCAATTTCAATCTTTCGGTATTGGTAACGAACAAATCGTCACCTACCAATTGCACATCTTTTCCCATTCGATCATACATCAACTTCCAGCCATCCCAATCATCTTCAGCCATGCCATCTTCAATAGACAAAATTGGATATTTACTTACCCAATCCGCCCAGAAATCAACCATTTTTGCTGGAGATAATTTTTCGCCAGTTGACCATTTTAAATGATAAACATTTTCTTCGGCAATATAATATTCAGATGAAGCTGGATCTAATGCAATATAGATATCTTTTCCTGGAACATAGCCAGCATTTTCAATAGCTTGAAGAACTACTTGGATTGCTTCCTCATTTGATTTCAAATTAGGTGCAAAACCTCCTTCGTCACCTACGTTAGTAGAATATCCAGCTTTCTTCAATACCGCTTTAAGATGATGAAACACTTCAGTTCCCATACGAATGGCATCAGAAAATGTTTTAGCGCCAACTGGCATAATCATAAATTCTTGAAAATCTATTGCATTATCAGCATGAGAACCACCGTTAAGAATATTCATCATCGGGATAGGTAGTGTATTAGCATTTACCCCACCAATATATCTAAATAATGGTTGATTCGTTGCTTGAGCTGCAGCCCTTGCGCATGCCAAAGAAACACCTAATATAGCATTAGCGCCCAAATTTCCTTTATTGCTACTACCATCAATTTCAATCATTTTCCGATCTATTTCCACTTGATCAGTAACATAATAACCTTGCAATTCTTTGTTTAAAATTGTATTAACGTTATTTACAGCCGTTAACACTCCTTTTCCCATATAAACAGATTGGTCATTATCACGTAATTCAACTGCTTCATGAACTCCCGTTGAAGCTCCAGAAGGAACAGCGGCTCTTCCAACAATTCCGCTTTCTGTCATCACGTCAACTTCAACAGTAGGATTGCCTCTTGAGTCAAGAATTTGACGAGCATGTATATTAATTATTGCACTCATAATCAATTATTTTAGTTAAAAATCTTATTAAAAAATCAGACGATAAAGGTAATAAAAAAAGGACAACACCAATGGTGTTGTCCTAAATAATTATCTAAAAAAAGAATGATAAATTTATTCTTTTATATCTTCAGTAGTATCAACTATTGGAGCTTCTTCAACCACAGTTTTTTCAACTTCTGGTTTTACTTCAGCTACAACCTCTACAGTCTCCGTTTTCTTCTTAGTACTTCTACGACGAGTTGTTTTAGCAGCTTTTGCAGATTTAGAAACCATATTTTCATTATAGTCAACTAATTCTATGATACACATTTCTGCATTATCACCTAATCTATTGCCTACTTTCAAAATACGAGTATATCCTCCTGAACGATCCATTATCTTAGCAGAGATATCGCGAAATAATTCATTCACAGCATCTTTATCTTGAAGTTTACGGAATACCATTCTTCGAGAATGTGTAGTATCTTCTTTAGATCTTGTAATTAATGGCTCTACGTATATTTTCAAAGCTTTCGCTTTAGCAACAGTAGTTTTTATTCTTTTGTGAACAATCAAAGAAGTAGCCATATTTGATAACATGGCATTTCTGTGTGAAGATGTTCTTCCTAAATGGTTTAATTTTTTCTTATGTCTCATCGCTATTATTCCTTATCCAATTTATATTTGGCTACGTTCATACCAAATGTCAAGTTTTTAATTTTCACCAATTCTTCTAATTCAGTAAGAGATTTCTTACCAAAATTACGGAACTTTAATAAATCATTTTTATTAAAAGCAACTAGTTCACCTAATGTATCTACTTCGGCAGCTTTTAAACAATTCAAAGCCCGAACTGAAAGATCAAGATCAACTAAGCGAGATTTAAGCAACTGGCGGATGTGTAATGTATTTTCATCAAACTCTTCAGAAACACTAGTTTCTTCAACATCAAATGTGATTTTCTCATCAGAGAATAACATAAAATGTTGGATTAAAATCTTAGCAGATTCTTTAAGAGCATCAATTGGCTTAACAGATCCATCGGTATCTATATCGATAATCAATTTTTCGTAGTCTGTCTTTTGCTCTACACGAAAGTTTTCAATTTTATACTTCACATTTTTGATGGGAGTATAAATTGAATCGATAAAAATGGTTCCTAAAGGAGCATTTATAACTTTATTTTCCTCTGCAGGTACATATCCACGACCTTTTTCAATGTTAAGCTCAACGTTAAGCTTCACATCTTTATTCATATGACAAATTTCCTGATCAAGATTAAGAACTTGGAAACCTGATAAGAATTTATTGATATCACCGGCAGTGAATGAATCTTGGTTACTAATACTTATCAAAACTTTTTCGCTTTCATAAGAATCGATTTGACGCTTGAAACGTATTTTCTTCAAGTTCAAAACGATATCAGTAACATCTTCAATAACACCATCGATTGATGAAAATTCTTGGTCAACACCTTCAATACGAACACTAGTAATGGCGTATCCTTCTAACGAATTTAATAAAATTCGGCGTAAGGAATTACCAATAGTAATACCGTATCCTGGCTCGAGTGGGCGAAATTCAAAGATTCCTTTGTTATCGTCAGACTCGATCATGACAACTCTATCTGGTTTTTGAAATGCTAAAATAGACATCTATAATGATTTTAATAATTCGACAAAGATTATTTAGAGTATAATTCCACGATAAGTTGCTCGTTAATATTCTCAGGAATATCAGCTCTTTCGGGATAGTTAGTGAATCTTCCTTCAGATTTTTCAGCATTCCACTCTAACCAAGTATAAGCATTGGTACGAGATACTAAAGAATCAGTGATAGACTCAAGTGATTTGGATTTCTCACGAACTCCAATAACATCACCAGCATTTAAAGAAAAGCTAGGGATATTTACAATTTCACCATTAACGGTAATGTGACGATGCGAAACAAGCTGACGAGCAGCTGCTCTAGTTGGAGCATATCCTAAGCGATATACAGTATTGTCAAGGCGAGCCTCACAATATTGCAAAAGAATTTCACCAGTAATACCCTCTTTACGAGAAGCTTTTTCGAAAAGGTTGCGGAACTGACGCTCTAAAATACCATAAGTATATTTAGCTTTTTGCTTCATTTGAAGCTGAGTTCCATATTCTGAAAGTTTTTTACGTCTGCGAGAATTTCCATGCTGCCCTGGGGGATACTTTTTCTTCTCGTAACTTTTATCAGGGCCGTAAATAGGATCGTTGAATTTTCTTGCGATCTTTGTTTTTGGACCAATATATCTAGCCATATCTTAAATGTTTTCTGTTTTACTAAAAATTAACTATACTCTTCTACGTTTGGGTGGACGACAACCATTGTGTGGTAATGGGGTGATATCCATGATTTCAGTTACATCAATACCCATGTTATTGATTGCTCTGATAGCGGATTCACGACCATGTCCAGGTCCTTTTACAAAAACCTTTACCTTGCGTAAACCGAGGTCATAAGCTACTTTAGCACAATCCTCAGCTGCTAACTGACCGGCGTAAGGAGTGTTTTTCTTAGAGCCTCTAAATCCCATTTTACCCGCTGATGACCATGATATTACCTGTCCGGCAGTATTAGTCAATGAGATAATAATGTTATTAAAGGTGGCACTAACATGAGCATGTCCTATGGACTCTACTTTTACTACTCGCTTTTTAGCCGCTTTTCCTTTTCTTACGTTTTTTGCCATAATGCTACTAATTTCTTTAAGTTTCTTTAAACTTTAATAAGCCCTACCTTATTTTGCTGCTTTTTTCTTTCCTGCAACTGTCTTTTTCTTACCTTTTCGAGTACGAGCATTATTTTTAGTGCGTTGACCACGTAGAGGTAATCCAATACGGTGACGAATACCACGATAACAACCGATGTCCATCAATCGCTTGATGTTCATTTGAACTTCTGAACGAAGTTCTCCTTCAACAGTCATATTATCTCCGATATACTCACGTATCTTCTTTTGATCCTCGTCGCTCCAGTCGGTCACTTTTTTATTAAAATCAATATCAACAGATGTTAAAATTGATTTAGCAGTGCTTCGACCTACTCCGAAGATATAAGTCAGTGCAATTTCGCCTCTTTTGTTATTGGGGATGTCAACTCCCGCGATTCTAGCCATAGACTTTAATTTAAATTGGTTACAATAATATAATTAATAATTCTTAACCCTGACGCTGCTTTAGCTTCGGATTTTTCTTGTTTACAATATACACACGACCTTTACGGCGTACTATAATATCATCCTCACTTCTCTTCTTCACAGATGCTCTAATCTTCATTGTTATCTGTTTTTAATTTAATTGGTTATTTATATCTAAACGAAATTCTACCTTTACTTAAATCATAAGGTGATATCTCTAATTTAACTTTATCGCCTGGCAATATCTTAATATAATGCATTCTCATTTTACCAGATATGTGTGCAATTAGAATATGTCCATTTTCTAACTCTACACGAAACACTGCGTTTCCGAGAGATTCTAGAACTGTTCCATCTTGCTCAATTGATACTTGCTTCGCCATTCTATCTAATATTAATATTTTGCTTCAACACTTCTTCAATATATTCATAAGTTGACAAAAACTCAGGTTTATTGGCTTTTATTACAACTGTATGCTCAAAATGAGCTGAAGGTTTATTATCTCGAGTTCTGATGGTCCAGCCATCTTTATCTTGAACTACCTCCTTTTTACCCATATTAATCATCGGTTCAATACAAAGAACTAAGTTCTCAGGTAATTTTTTACCCGTTCCTTTTCTTCCGTAATTAAACACTTCAGGTTGTTCATGTAAATTACGACCAATTCCATGTCCTACCAAATCTCGAACAACAGAATATCCAAGTCCTTCAACATGCTCTTGAATTGCTGCTCCGATATCACCTATTCGTTTACCCAAAATTGCTTGGGCAGCTCCTAAATAAAGTGAGTCTTTTGTAGCCTGCTGAAGTTTGATGATTTCATCATTACACTCGCCAATAGCGAATGAATATGCGTAATCACCATAATAACCATTCAAAAATGTCCCACAATCAACAGAAACAAGATCGCCATCTTTAAGCTCTCTTTTTCCAGGGATTCCATGTACAACTTCATCTCCAATAGAGATGCAAAGTGTAGCAGGAAAACCACCATAACCTTTAAATCCAGGTTTGGCATGATGATCGAGTATAAAAGTCTCCGCTAATTTATCAATTTCGCTAGTTTTTACACCGGGTTTCATGATTTTGGCTACTTCAGCCAATGTTTTGCCAACAAGCAATGAACTTTGTCTTAATAATTCTATTTCTTCAAGTGTTTTAACAATCATAAGTAATTTGCGTTAAAACGGCATTACATGCCACCCATTCCACTTGTATTAAAAGTATTAGAAGAACGGCCTTTAATTCTACCAGTCTTAGTTAATCCATCATAATGACGCATTAATAAATGACTTTCTATTTGCTGTAAAGTATCCAAAACAACACCCACTAAAATTAATAGTGAGGTTCCTCCGAAAAATTGTGCAAACTGTTGGTTAATTCCAACCTGACTTACAAATGCAGGCATAATAGCTACAAAAGCAAGAAAAACAGATCCAGGCAATGTAACACGTGAAAGAATATTGTCAAGGAAATTAGCAGTTTGTTTACCTGGTTTAACACCTGGAATAAAACCACCATTTTTCTTTAAGTCTTCAGCAATTTGATTAGGATTGATTGTAATTGCTGTATAAAAATACGTAAAAGCGACAATCATTAATCCGAATACGGCATTATACCAAAATCCATTAAAGTCAGAGAATGCAGAAGCAAACCAACTAAGGCTATCTGATTGTGCGTATCCAATTAGAGTAATAGGTAGCATCATAATTGCTTGAGCAAAAATGATAGGCATAACTCCAGCAGCATTTACTTTTAAAGGTACATACTGACGAACTCCACCGTATTGTTTATTTCCGACTACTCGTTTTGCAAAGTTAATTGGAACTCTACGAGTTCCCTGTACCAACAGAATAGTAACCAATATAACTAATACAAGGAACACCATCTCAGCAAGGAACATAACCAATCCACCTGTTTGTTGAGTTACTTTTGAAGAAAACTCAGCTACTAAGGCCATAGGTAAACGTGCAATAATACCAATCATGATAATAAGAGAGATACCATTTCCAATACCTTTATCTGTAATCTTTTCCCCTAACCACATAATAAACATAGTTCCAGCAATAAGAATAACAACAGAAAGCACATAGAAAAATGCAGGAGATGAAGTATATAATGGTACAGTTTCTAGCATTTCACCAGAATCGGCGCGATAGAACTTTCCAAGTGTATTAATCATATTAGCAATATAACCAGGCGCTTGAAAAGCAACAATAACAACGGTTAATAATCGTGTAAATTGACTGATTTTTTTTCTCCCACTTTCACCGTCCTTTTGCAACTTCTGAAAGTAAGGAACAGCCATACCCAGTAACTGAATAACGATAGAGGCAGTGATATAAGGCATGATTCCAAGTGCAAATATTGATGCATTAGAAAAAGCCCCACCAGAGAACATATTAATTAAACCAACTAAACCATCTTGACCTTGCTGCTGAAGAGCAGCTAAGCCTCGAGGATCTACCCCTGGTAAAACAACATAGGCGCCAAGGCGATATATCATAACAAGCGAAATAGTCATGATAATGCGGTTACGCAATTCCTCTATTCGCCAAATATTCTTTAATGTCTCTATAAATTTTCTCATTTGCTATTATAGTTTTGTAACACTACCTCCAGCAGCCTCAATAGCCTTTTGGGCTGTTGCGGTAAAAGCATGTGCATGAATTTCGACTTTAGCATTTAGCTCTCCACGACCTAAAATTTTAATTAGATCTTTCTTCTTAGCTAAGCCATTATCTATAAAAACTTGTTGTGTGAAAGTACTAATACTCATTTCCTCAAACAAATATTGAATTACATCAATATTAATTCCTTGAAATTCAACACGATTAAAGTTTTTAAATCCAAATTTAGGTAGGCGTCTATAAATAGGCATTTGACCACCTTCAAATCCAGATTTAGAACTAAATCCAGAGCGTGATTTTTGACCTTTATGTCCACGAGTAGAAGTTCCACCACGTGTAGAACCCTGTCCTCTACCAATTCTCTTACGAGTCTTAATCGATCCTTCTGCAGGTTTTAGACTTGTTAAATCCATCGTTTATATATCTTAATAATTATTTACTAAATTTCTTCAATGCTAAGCAAATGCTTAACCTTCTCAATCATACCCAAAACTTGAGGGCTGCCATCAACAATGCGTTCTCTATTCATTTTGGTAATTCCAAGAGCAATAAGAGTGCGCTTTTGACGCAATGGGCGGTCTATACCGCTTTTGATTTGTTTAATTCTAAACTGCTTCATTTTCTATCGAATTTGAACGGGCAAAAATACAACATTTATGCTTCCGAAATTAACCATTAAATACTTTATCTAAACTCACTCCACGCATTTCAGCAACAGTATGAGCATCACGAAGTTGAGAAAGCGCTTTTATGGTAGCCTTTACAACAGAGTGAGGATTTGAAGATCCTTTTGACTTAGCCAAAACGTCTTTTATACCAACACTCTCGAGTACAGCACGCATAGCACCACCGGCAATTACTCCAGTACCTGCAGAAGCTGGTTTCATAAAAACACGTGCTCCGCTATAAGTACCAGTTTGTTCGTGAGGAATCGTTCCTTTATAAACAGGTACATGAAGAAGGTTTTTCTTAGCATCGTCAATTCCTTTTGCAATAGCAGAAGTTACTTCGTTTGCTTTTCCTAAACCATAACCCACAACACCATTTTCATTTCCGACAACAATAACAGCTGAAAAGCTAAATGTACGTCCACCTTTAGTAACTTTAACTACTCTTTGGATACTAACTACTCGATCTTTAAAATCAATTTCGCTAGATTTTACTCTATTTTCATTTCTCTTTGCCATAATCATTAAAATTTAAGTCCTCCTTCTCTTGCGCCTTCGGCCAAGGATTTAATACGACCATGAAAAATATACCCACCACGGTCAAAAACAACGGTTTCTACTTCTGCCGCTTTGGCTCGTTCTGCAATTAATTGACCAACTAATTTAGCTTGTTCAATTTTAGTAATTGTTTTAGAAGCGAAATCTTTATCTCTTGATGAGGCAGCAGCTAATGTTGTACCATTACTGTCATCAATAATCTGAGCATATATTTGCTTGTTACTTCTAAAAACACTCAATCGAGGACGCGCAGAAGTACCGGCAATTTTGCCGCGGATTCTTCGCCTAATCCTAGATCTCTGAAATGAATTATTTGTTTTCATCGTGCTTATAATTTATTATTATTTACCTGCTGTTTTACCAGCTTTTCTACGTACAACCTCACCAAGGAAACGAACTCCTTTACCTTTATAAGGCTCTGGTTTCCTTAAGGAACGAATCTTAGCGGCAATTTGACCCACCAATTGTTTATCTGCTGAAGTTAAAATCACCAATGGATTTTTTCCTTTAGCTGATAGTGTTTCTACAACAACTTCCGAAGGAACTTGCAAATAGATATGGTGAGAAAAACCTAAGGATAGATCTAAAATTTGACCTTCATTAGATGCGCGATAACCTACACCAACTAATTCTTGTGTGATTTTAAATCCTTCAGATACACCCACAACCATATTATTGATAAGTGAACGATATAACCCGTGCTTAGAATTGGCTTCTTTTGTATCTTCTTTTATTGAAAGGGTAATTGTAGCCTCTTCAACTTTTACTTCTATTAGACTATCAACCACTTGGGTCATTTCACCTAATTTTCCTTTTACAGTAACTACATTATCATTGATTTTAACATCAACTCCAGCGGGTACTGTAATGGGTAATTTTCCTATTCTTGACATAATTATCTATTTTGAAAAATTAGCTTACATAACATAAAACTTCACCACCTACATTTATTTTGCGTGCTTCCTTATCGGTAATAACGCCATGAGAAGTGGAGATAATTGCGATACCTAATCCATTCAATACACGAGGTAATTCTTTGGAATTAGTATATTTACGTAATCCAGGCTTACTAATACGAATCAGCGATGTTATTGCTGAAGCTTTAGTTTCTGGATGATACTTTAACGCTATTTTAATTGTTTTTTGAACACCCTCATCAACAAATTTGTAACTTAGGATATAACCTTTATTGTATAAAATTTTGGTTATTTCCTTTTTCAAATTTGAAGAAGGCACTTCGACTACTCGATGCTTTGCACCAATAGCATTTCTGACTCTTGTCAAATAATCTGCGATTTGATCGGTTACCATCTTTAAAAAAATTTAAAAATATTAATAATAAAAAACTACCAGCTGGCTTTCTTAATTCCTGGGATTAGACCATTTAAAGCCATTTCACGGAAATTAATACGAGAAATTCCAAATTGACGCATATATCCTTTAGGGCGACCAGTTAATTGACAACGATTATGTAGTCTAACTGGTGATGCATCTTTAGGTAATTTTTGCAATCCAACAAAATCTCCTGCAGCTTTTAGTGCTGTTCTTTTGGAAGCATATTTTGCTACCATTTTTTGTCTTTTACGCTCACGCGCTTTCATTGATTCTTTAGCCATTATTTCTGATTTTTGAATGGGAAACCAAATTCTTTAAGTAAAGCAAATGCTTCAGCATCCGTTTTAGCAGTAGTAATAAAGCTAATATTCATACCTTGAATACGACTAACTTTATCAATTACTATTTCTGGGAATATTAACTGTTCGGAAATACCCATGTTATAGTTTCCACGACCATCGAAGCCTTTATCATTAATTCCACGGAAATCTCGTACACGAGGTAAAGAAACAGCTACAAAGCGATCAAGAAATTCATACATTCTTTCTCTTCTCAATGTCACACGTGCTCCAATACCCATACCTTTACGTAATTTAAAGTTTGAGATATCCTTTTTAGAAAGTGTTTTCACAGCTCTTTGACCAGCAATTAATGTCATTTCATCAATAGCACTATCTAATAATTTCTTATCAGTAATTGCACTTCCAACGCCTTGGTTCAACGAAATTTTTACTAATTTCGGAACTTCCATTACAGATTTATAATTGAATTGTTTCATCAATGCTGGAACAATCTCTCCGTAATATTTATCTTTTAGTCTTGGTGAATAATTCATTATATAATTACCTCCCCTGATTTTTTAGAAAAACGAACTATTTTACCATCCTCTAGCTTACGACCAACGCGAGTAGCATTCCCTTTAGCATCAACTAATAACAAATTAGAAATTTGTATTGCTGATTCTTGAGGTACAATACCTCCTTGAGGATGCGTAGCATTAGGTTTGGTATGCTTAGAAACCATGTTGATTCCTTCAACCAAAGCCTTGCCTTTAGCAGGAAAAATTTCTAAAATTTTTCCTTCCTTGCCTTTGTCCCGGCCAGTGATAACCTTAACGGTATCATTCTTCTTTAATTTAATTTTTGATTTCATCTTTATCTCTTTCTATAGATTAAACCTATAATACTTCGGGTGCCAAAGAAACTATTTTCATAAATTTCTTCTCTCTTAACTCACGAGCTACAGGGCCGAAAATACGTGTTCCCATCATTTCACCAGCGGCGTTAAGAATAACAACAGCGTTATCATCAAAGCGAATATAAGATCCATCATTACGACGGGTCTCTTTTTTAGTACGAACAACTACAGCCTTAACTACAGTTCCTTTCTTTACATTTCCGTGAGGAATAGCGCTCTTTATGGCAACTACTACCTTATCACCGATATGTGCATAGCGTTTTTTAGTACCTCCTAGTACACGGATAACTAAAATCTCTTTTGCGCCACTATTATCGGCAACTAATGCTCTTGATTCTTGTTGTAACATAACTATTTAGCTCTTTCAATGATTTCGACTAATCGCCAACATTTGTTTTTACTCAGTGGACGAGTTTCCATTATTTTAACAGTATCACCAATTCCACAATCATTCTTTTCGTCATGAGCCAAGTATTTCTTGGATTTCTTAACGAATTTACCATACATAGGATGCTTCACTTTTCGTGAAATCAATACTGCAATAGTCTTATCCATCATATTGCTTACTACGACTCCTGTACGTTCTTTTCTTAAATTTCTGCTTTCTTCCATCATTCTAAAGATTATTATATATTAGCAGCTTCTAATTCTCTTCTTCGAAGTTCCGTATTGATTCGTGCAATTGTCTTACGAGTAAGTTTAATCAATTGTGGGTTTTCAATTTGGCTAACTCCGTGATGTAATTTGGTTTTAGTCAAAAACATCTTTTCTTCACCCAAACGATCTTGTAAATCATCGGTGGAAAGTTCTCTTATTTCTTCTTGTTTCATAGTTCTAAAGTTAAAAAGATAAAAAACCGATCCTATTGAGAGTAATCATTACGAACGATGAATTTAGTTTTCACAGGTAATTTCTGTGAAGCTAAACGCATGGCTTCTTTAGCCACTTCCAAGGGAAAACCCTCTGCTTCAAATAGGATTTTACCTGGTTTGCATCGAGCAACAAACATTTCTGGAGCTCATTTACCTTTACCCATCCGAACTTCGGCAGGTTTTTTAGTAATGGGTTTATCCGGAAACACTCTGATCCAAATTTGACCTTCACGTTTCATATAACGGGTAACTGCCTGTCTAGCAGCTTCGATTTGACGACCAGTTAGCCAGTTTTCTTCAAGGGATTTAATTCCAAAAGAACCAAAAGCCAATTGTGCGCCACGGCTCACATTGCCTTTCATCCTCCCCTTCATCATTTTTCTGAACTTAGTTTTCTTTGGCTGTAACATTATTCCAAGATTTATACGGTTCTATTAATATTAACGAGTTCTCTTTTGTGTAGATTTTCTATGAGGTTTCTTTGTAGTGTTATCCACAACATCGGCAATGCCAAGATCACGTTTACCATACACTTCACCTTTAAATATCCACACTTTTACACCTAGCAATCCGTAGGTAGTTTGGGCTTCAACCAACGCATAGTCGATATCTGCACGGATCGTATGTAACGGAATACGACCCTCCTTATTCATTTCACTACGGGCCATTTCTGCACCACCAACTCGACCTGAAACAAGGACTTTAATTCCTTCAGCTCCAACACGCATGGTAGAGGCAATTGCCATTTTTACTGCTCGACGGTAAGAAACACGACCTTAAATTTGCTGCGCAATAGATTGTGCTACCAAAAATGCATCCATCTCCGGACGTTTGATTTCTGATATATTGATTTGTATTTCTTTACCCGTTAATTTCTTTAATTCTTCTTTAAGTTTATCTACTTCAGACCCTTGTTTACCTATTATAATACCAGGACGAGCCGTATTAATAGTAACGGTAATCAACTTCAAGGTACGTTCTATATATATTTTAGATACACTTGCTTTGGTTAACCGAGTATAAAGATACTTACGAATTTTATTATCTTCTATCAGCTTAGCTTCAAAACTTTTACCACCAAACCAGTTAGAATCCCATCCTCTGATGATTCCTAATCTAAAACCTATTGGATTTGCTTTTTGACCCATTATTGATTATTTAAATGTTTGTAACTTCGGAGTTAACAACTACTCTACTATTGAGGTGAAGGGTAACGTGATTTGAACGCTTGCGAATACGATGCGCACGACCTTGGGGGGCAGTACGAATTCGTTTCAATTGGCGTGCTGAATCAACAAATATTTCACTAACATACAATTGAGAATCTTCCATTCTTGATCCTTCATTTTTAGCTTGCCAATTTGAAATTGCGCTAAGCAAAAGTTTGTATAATCTACCAGAGGCTTCTTTGGGTGAATGCTTTAGAACTGCTAATGCATATTCTACATCCCTATTTCTAACCAAATCTGCAACTAATCTCATCTTACGTGGAGAAGTAGGAACATCAACCAACCTTGCAAAATAGGTTGATTTATTTGCTTCTTTTTTTACTTCTGCACTATTATGCTTTCTAACTCCCATTTCTTTAGAATTTATTTCTTGCCTTTATTTTTACTACCTGCATGACCACGGAAAACACGTGTTGGTGCAAACTCTCCCAATTTATGTCCAACCATATTCTCGGTTACATACACCGGAATAAATTTATTTCCGTTGTGAACTGCAATTGTCAATCCAACGAAGTCAGGAGAAATCAAAGATGCTCTAGACCAAGTTTTGATTGTAGATTTTCTTTCAGATTCCTGAGCTGCCAATACTTTACGTTCTAATTTGTAATGTATAAATGGACCCTTTTTTAACGAACGACTCATATCTTAAATCTATTTAAATTATTTCTTTCTTCTATCAATAATATACTTATTCGAAGGATTTTTCTTGCTTCTGGTACGGTAACCTTTAGCTGGTAATCCTTTACGAGAACGTGGATGTCCTCCAGTGGCTCTTCCTTCTCCACCACCCATTGGGTGATCGACAGGGTTCATATTGACTGGTTTAACCCTTGGGCGACGACCTAACCAACGAGAACGTCCCGCTTTTCCACTTCTTTCTAAACTATGATCAGGATTACTAACCATGCCTATTGTAGCTCTACAGCTTTGAAGTACTAAACGAGTTTCGCCTGAAGGCAACTTAATCACAGCAAACTTGCTATCACGAGTCATTAACTGAGCATAAGTTCCAGCGCTTCTTGCCATTTTAGCTCCTTGTCCTGGACGTAATTCAATATTATGAATTATTGTTCCAAAAGGAATTTCGCTTAGAAGCATTGAATTACCCACTTCTGGAACTGTTCCTAAACCTGAGTTTAAGGTTTGTCCAACTGTTAAACCGTTTGGAGCAAGAATATAACGCTTCTCACCATCAGCATAAGCTAATAAGGCGATTCTTGCAGTACGATTTGGATCATACTCAATTGATTTAACAACAGCAGGAATTCCATCCTTATCGCGTTTGAAGTCGATAATACGATATTGTCTCTTATGTCCACCGCCGATATAACGCATGGTCATTTTACCTTGACTATTTCTACCGCCTGTTCTCTTAATCGGAGCCAACAAACTCTTTTCAGGGGTTGAAGTTGTAATGTCATCGAAAGTGCTCATTATTTTGAAGCGCTGACTAGACGTGGTTGGTTTGAATTTCTTTAAAGCCATCTCTACTTATCCTAGATATTACTATAAAAATCGATACTTTGACCATCAGCTAAAGTGATAATCGCCTTTTTAAATGCATTTGTTCTTCCGGAAATCTGACCAGATTTAGTTGAACGTGCTTTGGCTTTGCCACCATAATTCATGGTATTCACTGCCACTACTTCCACATTATATAAAGTTTCGATAGCGGTCTTAATTTGAATTTTATTAGCCTTTCTATTAACAACAAACCCATAGCGAAACATTTTTTCGCCCATTTGGTTCATCTTCTCACTAATTATTGGCTTTTGAATGATATCCATTTCTTCTAACGTTTATGAATTCTACAATCTGAGATTTATTCGCTAAATAATTTTTCTAACTCATTTAATGAACTCTCAACAATAATTAGTTTATTAGCATTAAGCACATCAAATGTATTGATATCTTTAGCTGTAACAATTTTTGCTCTTTGAACATTACGTGATGAAAGGTAAACGTTCTCATTAATTCCTGGTAAAACCAATAAGGTTTTCTTTCCGAATAACTCAAACTTATTTAACATCTCAATATATTGTTTAGTTTTTGGTGTTGCAAAATTAAAATCCTCAACAACAACAATCTCTAAATTTGTGGCTTTGTATGATAAGGCTGAAACACGAGCTAACTTACGTAGCTTTTTGTTTAACTTAAAAGTATAGTTACGTGGGTGAGGACCAAAAGCCCGAGCACCTCCACGTAAAAGTGGACTTTTAATATCTCCCATACGAGCAGTACCAGTTCCCTTTTGTCTTTTAAGTTTTCTAGTACTTCCTGACAGTTGCGAACGTTCCTTAGAACTATGAGTTCCTTGACGCTTATTTGCTTGGATTAATTTTACATCCAAATAGATTGCATGATCATTAGGCTCAATTCCGAATACTTCTTCATTGAGAGTAACTTTACGACCAGCTTCTTCTCCTGATATTTTAAATACTGCTAATTCCATCTTTCTACAATTACGTATGAACCATTAGGACCAGCTACTGAACCTTTAACTATTAACAAATTCTTTTCTTCAACAACTTTTAGTACTTCAAGATTAATCATCTTAATACGAGTACCTCCAGTTTGACCAGCCATGCGCATTCCTTTAAATACACGTGATGGATAAGAACCTGCTCCAATCGATCCAGGAGCTCTAAGTCTGTTGTGTTGTCCGTGAGTTGCGTCATTTACTCCTTTAAAGTTATGACGTTTTACAACTCCTTGAAATCCTTTACCTTTACTGGTTCCGGTTACATCCACAAATTCGCCTTCTTTAAAAACACTCACATTAACGATTTCACCTAATGAACGAGGCTCTTCAAAACGAGTAAACTCAATTACACGTCTCTTAGGAGTTGTTCCTGCCTTCTTGAAGTGACCAATCAAAGCCTTAGGAGTATTTTTCTCCTTTGCTTCATCATAGGCCAATTGTACGGCATCATAGCCATCAACATCCTTAGTTCGAAATTGCGTTACTACACAAGGACCAGCTTCGATAACAGTGCATGGTAAATTTTTACCAGAGGCATCGAATATGCTAGTCATTCCTATTTTCTTTCCTATTAATCCAGACATTTCTATAAATGTTTTCTGTTAATTATACTTTTATTTCAACTTCAACTCCACTTGGTAACTCTAATTTCATTAAAGCATCAATGGTTTTTGAAGTAGTACTGTAAATGTCTAGCAAACGCTTATAAGTAGAGTACTCAAACTGTTCACGTGCTTTCTTGTTAACAAAAGTTGAACGTAATACAGTATAAATCTTCTTATTAGTAGGCAATGGTATTGGCCCATTAACGATAGCTCCTGTAGCTTTTACAGTCTTTACGATTTTAGCAGCAGATTTATCTACTAGGTTATAATCGTAAGATTTCAATTTAATTCTAATTTTCTGACTCATATCTGAATATGAAATTTATTTGTTGATAATATCTTCTGCAATAGACTCAGGTACCTGAGCATAATTATTAAATGTCATTGTAGATGTAGCTCGTCCTGAAGAAAGAGTTCTTAAAGAGGTCACATAACCAAACATGTTTGATAGTGGAACCATAGCTTTGATAATTTGAATTCCATCTTTGGCAAGAACAACATCAATCATTCCTCGTCGTTTATTCAAGTCTCCAATAATATCTCCCATATAATCATCAGGAGTTACAACTTCAACTTTCATAACAGGTTCTAATAAAGCTTTTTTCAATTTTGCTGTTGCATTTTTGAAACCCACTTTAGCAGCTAATTCAAATGATAAAGCATCTGAATCGACAGAGTGAAATGAACCGTAAAATAAACGAACTTTCAAGTTATCAAGCTCATGACCCGCTAATGGACCATTAAGCATGGCTTGTTTAAATCCTTTTTCTACAGATGGAATAAATTCTTTTGGAATAACACCACCTTTAACTTCATCAATAAATTGTAAGCCATCCACACCAGCATCACCAGGTCCAATTTCAAATTGAATATCAGCAAACTTACCACGACCACCAGATTGTTTTTTATAAACTTCTCTGAATTCTGTACTAGTAAGTAAACATTCTTTGTAGGCAACTTGTGGTTGACCTTGATTACATTCTACTTTAAACTCGCGTTGTAAACGGTCGATCAAAATATCTAAATGAAGTTCGCCCATACCACTAATAATAGTTTGGCCTGAATCTTCATCAGTACGTACTTTAAATGTAGGATCCTCTTCAGCCAATTTAGCTAAAGAACCACCTAATTTATCCATATCTTTTTGTGTCTTAGGCTCAATAGAAATACTAATTACTGGGTCTGGGAAATCCATAGATTCCAAAACAATTGGATGATTCAAATCACACAAAGTATCACCAGTACGTATTGTTTTAAAACCTACAGCAGCACCAATATCTCCAGCTTCAATTCTGTCAAGTGGATTTTGTTTATTGGCATGCATTTGCATGATTCTAGAAATACGCTCCTTTTTATTTGTACCCGTATTCAAAATATAAGAACCAGCATCAAGAGCACAAGAGTAAACTCTAAAAAATGCAATACGACCTACAAAAGGATCAGTAGCAATTTTAAAAGCTAGTGCAGCAAATGGCTCATCACTATTTGGAGCGCGAAGTTCAACTTTTTCAGTTTCTGGATTTATTCCCTCTACTGCATCAATATCTAAAGGACTTGGTAGGAACTCTATTACAGCATCTAACAACATTTGTACTCCTTTATTTTTGAATGCCGATCCACACATTACAGGTGTAATGCGCATATCAATTGTGGCTTTACGTATATGCTTAAGCATCTCCTCTTCAGTAATTGAATCGGGATCTTCCATATATTTTTCAAAAAGCTCATCACTTTCTTCAGCAACACCTTCAACTAATGCTAAGCGATACTCAGCTGCTGTTTCAATTAAATCTTCAGGAATTGGAATTTCTTTAATGCTTACACCTTGATCAGTATCATCCCAAACAAATGCTTTGTTCGAAATTAAATCTACCACACCTTTAAAGTTCTCTTCAGAACCAATAGGGATTTGAAGTGGAACAGGGTTTGCTTTAAGTCTTTCACGAATTTGCGCCACTACTTGGTAAAAATCTGCACCAGAACGGTCCATTTTATTCACGAAGCTTATGCGAGGCACTTTATATTTTGTAGCTTGTCTCCAAACTGTTTCAGATTGAGGTTCAACACCACCCACTGCACAGAAAAGAGCAACAGTTCCATCAAGAACTCTTAAAGAACGTTCAACTTCAACAGTGAAATCAACGTGACCAGGAGTATCAATGATGTTAATTTTATTATCAATATCTTTATGTTTCCAGAAAACGGTAGTTGCAGCAGAAGTGATAGTTATACCACGCTCTTGCTCCTGAATCATCCAATCCATTGTAGCAGCACCGTCATGTACTTCACCAATTTTATAGCTCTTTCCAGTATAATACAGAATTCTCTCGGTAGTAGTAGTTTTACCCGCATCAATGTGGGCCATAATACCGATATTTCTTGTATGTTGTAAATTATTTGACATCTCGTTTAAAAGGCTATAATTATATTAAAATCTAAAATGAGAGAAAGCTTTATTTGCTTCAGCCATTCTATGCGTATCTTCCTTTTTCTTATAGGCAGTACCCTCTTCTTTATAAGCAGACATGATTTCTCCGGCCAATTTCTGAGCCATTGATTTTTCATGACGTTTACGGGCTGCACCAATTAATGATTTAATACCAATTGATTCTTTCCGTGAAGGATAAATTTCTGTAGGAATTTGGAAAGTAGCACCACCGATACGGCGACTTTTTACTTCTACTCCAGGAGTAACATTAGCTAAAGCTTTTTTAAATACTTCAACAGCGTTGTCATCCTTAAATTTTTCAGTTACGATTTCCATTGCATCGTAAAAAATTCTATATGAAGTATTCTTTTTACCTTGAACCATCATATTATTAACGAATTTGGTAACCAAAACGTCGTTAAATTTAGGATCCGGAAGAATAATTCTTTTCTTTGGTTTTTGCTTTCTCATTTTACACCTTATTTAATAATGTAATATATCTTACTTCTTTTTAGGACGCTTAGTTCCATATTTTGAACGACGTTGTGTACGACCGTCAACACCGAGTGTATCAAGTGCACCACGTACAATATGATAACGAACACCTGGTAAATCTTTTACCCTTCCACCACGGATTAGCACTATAGAGTGCTCTTGCAAGTTGTGACCTTCACCTGGAATGTATGCATTAACCTCTTTTCCATTGGTTAAACGTACACGGGCAACTTTACGCATTGCCGAGTTAGGCTTCTTTGGTGTTGTTGTATAAACACGAACACATACACCACGACGCTGTGGACATGAATCCAAAGCTGGTGCTTTGCTCTTATCAGTCAACTTTTTGCGACCTATTCTGATTAGCTGTTGTATTGTTGGCATAATTTAAAAATAAACTATTTGCTTCAATTAATTTAACGTTCTAAAACCCGCTTAAAACGGGAGTGCAAAAGTATAACTTAATTCTTAATAATCAACAAAATAATAAAACAAATAATTATTCTATTTAAAAAGTTGATTATAAATAAAATACAAGGTTTCCACTTGCAAATATTTATTAAGTATATAAAAAAGTAATGATAAAAATTGGTAGGTTGGACTTATTTAGCAGACCCAAAAGAGCTATTTACTTCTCTTTTTTGGAACCTATAGCGGTCTGTCCTTATCAGGCTCCTATCAATTTAAACTTAATACTCAGTTCAATAAAAAGGATATAAATCCCTTTTTTTGAGGCTGCAAATTTACACCTTTTTTGTTATTAACAAATCCTTTTTGAAAAATATTTTTAAAAAGATTATAAATAATTCCTAAATAGCTATATTTAATAGTATTATAGCAAAATATATTATAACTAATCTTCTGTATTAACCATCCAAATGGAGAATATATTCAGATAATGCCAAAAGGACTGTAGTGATTCACTTGAAATATTCATGCGCTTGAGTACACTAATGTAACAATTCAACCAAACCAAACGAGCCTGTGGAGTGATTTTAAAAGGTTGATGTCTGCGAGTCATCATAGGCGCACCTCTATTTTCATTAAAATAGGGTCTACCGCCACAAATCTGAATAAAAAAATCTGAGGATCTTAATTTTGCCATTTCAAAACCTTTATCTGTAGGTGGAAACAAATTGGATACTGCGCTTTGGCGTAAGCAATCGTAATGTTGGCTCACCATCGCCCTTATTCCATCCTCTCCTACCTCTTTTAGAAAGTTTGGGTGTGGCAACTCCACTTTTGGTCTTATGCCTAATGGGGCTTCAATAATCTTAAATTCCATAATTTTTATACCTTAATATACAGGATGCAAAATAACACTTTAATATAATAAGTATTACGGAACATGATATATGTATGCTACCTCCTCATAGAGCTAGTATTCCATACTTCTTATGCACAAAAGAGCTGGTTTTGGAATAAGTGAGAATGCTTCGCTTTAATATCAGCTTCCATAATAGTATTAATTATCTATTGTAGCTCTAAATTATCTGAAGACTGTACACTAATTTATTTGTATTATTAATCGCATACCATATTTCTTTACAAACGACCCTATTATTTCGCATTAGTTCAACACTACAAAGACAAATTCATTAAATTATTTATTGAAATTTCTCCTCGTTCTTTGCATAATATTAAAGTGATGAAATAAATAATTTTCATATTTTATTTTTATGTCTTAGTTGTTTTAGAGGAGTATCTATAATATCATATATGTTACATAATTACTACATTGTTATAGCATTTCATGCTAAAACAAGCGAATATTTAATGCATTTCTTTTTGTAATTCAATCAATAGTTGATTAATTATGATGATTATCATTTTATATATATTTGTTATTCATATATATACATCTAATATATATATATTTACAAATATCCTACCTATAGGTAGTAATGAAAATAATTTTTGTAAATTTGCTGTGTAAAATTAGTTTGAATTTTAAATCAATCTATATGAAAAGCCAAAAACCGATAAGGAAATTTAAGATTTTATTTTTAATAGCTGCCTTTCCCCTCTTATTATCTGCTCAAAATGGAGAAACTGCTTTTAATACTAACTGCGCTGCCTGCCACAGTATAGGTGGCGGCAAACTAGTTGGCCCTGACTTAAAAGGCATTACTCAAAAAAGAGACAAAGTTTGGTTTGGTTTATTTGTAAAAAATTCTGCACAGCTTATCAGTAGTGGTGATGCCGATGCAATTGCAATCGCAAAGGAATACAACAATATGCCGACGCCACCGAGTGCGCTTTCCGATGCAGACATTGAAGCTATTTATAAATTTGTCCAAACCAAAAGTGGAGGGTCAACAACACCAACGGTTGCCGTTGATTATCTAAAAGATTCGAAAGTTGAAAATATTAAAAGCGGCTACAAATTATTTACTGGCGAAAAGCCATTTAAAAATTCAGGAGTAAGTTGTATTTACTGCCACAATGTAGATCAATACGGTTCTGGTGGAAAACTTGCTAAGAATTTAACGGTATCCTTCAACACTATAGGTGCCGATGGAATTAAAGCAATGATGGCTTCTCCGGCATTTCCTGCAATGATAAATTCATATAAAAACAATGCATTGACAGAGGAAGAAGTTTTCAACCTAACCTCATATCTTAGAGCTACAGCAACAAACAAACTCCCTGCTGACATCAATAAAGTAGCTAGTTTACGATTCAATTTCTATATTTATAGCACTGTCGGATTTTCAGCTTTCTGCCTATTCTTTTTCATCATCTACCGAACTCGAAAACGCGGAAGCGTAAACGATGAAATCATGAATCGTCAGTTAAAAGCTACAATTTAGGCTTTAGAAGGCCAAAAGACCTTTAGAAATACTTGAAAAAACTTATTATAACATGCGAATCCATAATTTTAAAAAGCTTTTAACCACTGAGTTACTCATTTCCTATCTTTGTGAAACTTCGCGGACAGCTTCTTTTACTTTGTATTCCGAAAATTATCTGGCAGGCAGGCGTCTTCGGATTTCCTACAATTAACCAATAACTAATTAACTAACAACCAAATCTATGAGTTGGATAAAAGATATTATTTCGCCGAAAACCCGTAAATGGGAAGAATTTTATAAAAATCGTTTTCAACATGATAAAGTAGTGAGAAGCACACACGGTGTCAACTGTACAGGTAGTTGTAGCTGGAATGTTCACGTAAAAGATGGCATTGTAGTATGGGAAACTCAAGCTGTGGATTACCCAAGTTTAGAAAAAGGGCTTCCTCCATACGAACCTCGTGGTTGCCAGCGAGGAATTTCTTTTTCATGGTATCTATACAGCCCGCTTCGTGTGAAATATCCACTTATTCGCGGAATGTTAATAGATTTATTTAGAGAAGAAAAAGCTAAAACCGGCGATGCACTTCAAGCATGGGCGAATATCCAACAAGATCCAATCAAACGATCTGCTTATCAGCAGGCTCGTGGCAAAGGCGGATTTCGTAGAGTAAAATGGGATGAAGTACTCGAAATTATTGCTGCCTCAAATATTTATACCGTAAAAAAATACGGCCCAGATCGTTTAGTGGGGTTCTCCCCTATTCCAGCCATGTCGATGATTAGCTATGCCGGAGGTTCAAGATTCTTGCAATTAATGGGTGGTGTGAATCTTAGTTTTTACGATTGGTATTGTGATCTTCCCAACGCTTTTCCAGAAACTTGGGGTGAGCAAACCGATGTAGCGGAAAGTGCCGATTGGTATAATGCTAAATTTGTTGCCTGCGTGGGTTCAAACTTAGGTATGACAAGAACTCCTGACGTTCACTTTTTTGCCGAATCTCGTCATAATGGAACCAAAACCGTAACTTTTTCTCCTGACTTTAATATGGTGGCAAAATATGCCGACCAATGGGTTCCTGTCCACGCAGGTCAGGATGGTGCTTTTTGGATGGCGGTAACACATGTTCTGCTCAAAGAATTCCATTACGACAAGCAAACTCCATATTTTATAGATTACGTTAAAAAATATTCTGATGCTCCTTTCCTTATCGAAATTGAACAAAAAGATGGAGAATATGTTTCAGGAAAAATGCTTAGAGCCAACAGAATAGAAAAATATAAAAATACTGAAAACGGTGATTGGAAATTTTTGAATATCGATGAAGCTACTGGGGATTTTATTTGTCCCGGTGGAAGTTCAGGTCATCGCTGGGGAACAGTCGATGGCAAATGGAATATGAAAGCTGAAGATGGCGAAACAGGTCAAAACTACAACCCAATCCTAACTTTAATTGATAAAAAAGACGACGTTTTACAACTCAATTTAACTGAATTTTCATCCAAAAAGGATTCAAAAAGAGGAGTTCCAGTTAAGTATGTAAAAACTCATGAAGGAGGTACAGCTATTGTTGCCACTGTTTACGATTTATTGATGGCACAATATGGAGTCAACAGAGATTTGGGTGGAGATTATCCAACTTCTTACGATGATGAAAATGCTGCATATACTCCGGCTTGGCAGGAAAACCTAACAGGAATCGGAAGAAATACGGTACTACAATTTGCCCGTGAATGGGGACGTACGGCCGAAGTTACCGAAGGGAAATGTATGATTATCATCGGAGCCGGCGTCAACCATTGGTATCACAGTAATCTGATGTATCGTGCCGGAATTATGTCTTTGATATTAACCGGTTGTGTAGGAAAAAATGGTGGTGGAATAAATCATTATGTGGGGCAGGAAAAATTGGCTCCTGTAGATTCTTGGAGCACCATTATGTCGGCAAAAGATTGGCATCCTGTAGCACGATTACAACAAGGTCCGATTTGGCATTATATGAATTCGGACCAATGGCGTTACGATGGTAATCAGGCAAATTATAATGTTTCTCCTGAAAATGAATTTTCAAACAAGCATACAGCTGACATGATTGCACGTTCAGTGCGAAATGGTTGGATGCCTTTTTATCCTCAATTCAACGAAAATAACTTCAGTTTATATAAAGATGCTGAAAAAAATGGAGCTAAAAACGACGATGAAGTAAAGCAATTTGTCGTTGATAAACTAAAATCAAAGGAACTTCAATATTCTGTTGCCGATCCAGACGCAGAAGAAAATTTCCCACGCGTATGGTACATCTGGCGTGGAAATGCAATTATGTCGAGCGCAAAAGGACATGAATATTTCCTCAAACATTATTTGGGAACGCATCATAATTCAATCGCCGAGGAAACCGCCAAAGACCTTGTAAAAGATGTCAATTGGATGGAGAATGCTCCAACTGGAAAAATGGACTTAATTGTTGATTTGAATTTCCGCATGGATACAAGTGCATTATACTCTGATATAGTATTGCCATCGGCATCTTGGTACGAAAAAGCAGATTTGAACACTACAGACATGCACTCGTTTATTCATCCTTTATCGGCAGCAATTCCTCCTGTTTGGGAAGCCAAAACTGATTGGCAAATTTTCAAAGCCATTTCAAAAGCGACTAGCGAAATTGCAAAAACTCATTTCAACGAACCTATAAAAGACATCGTTACTACTCCATTGGCACATGATTCTCCTGCTGAAATTTCTCAGTCAAGTTTGCAAGACTGGATGACAGGAGAATGTGAAGCTATACCTGGAAAAACCATGCATGGAATCACTGTGGTGGAAAGAGATTATACTAAAATTTACGATAAATTCAACAGCCTTGGGCCAAATGCAAAAAATGGATTATTAGGGGCTCACGGCAATTCTTTCAATGCAGGAGATTTCTACGACCAGCTTTTGGAAAACAAGGATCATCTGCAAACCATTGACAATGTAGAGTATCCATCCATCGGTCAAGATGAAGAAGTCATCAATGCGATTTTGCACCTTTCTTCATTAACGAATGGGGAATTGAGTTACAGGGCTTATAAAAATGCAGAAAAGAAAACTGGACTTAAACTTACCGACCTTGCTGAAGGAAGTCGAAATGTAAAATTATCTTATTCCGATTTGCAAGCACAACCACGTCGTTATAACAATTCACCGATTTGGTCGGGACTAATGAACGATGGCAGGGCGTATGCCGCTTTCACCTACAATGTCGAAAGATTGGTTCCATGGCGAACACTAACAGGTCGCCAGCATTTTTATCTCGATCACGAAGGTTATATTAAATTTGGAGAAAATCTTCCAACATACAAACCTTCACCTACACCAAAACTATACGGAGAGCTCGACAAAACGGTAAACGATGGAAATGCTATTGTACTGAATTATCTCACTCCTCATGGGAAATGGAATATTCACTCCACTTATGGCGACAACATCAGAATGCTGACACTAGGTCGCGGAATGTTTCCGGTTTGGCTCAACGAAATTGATGCTGCAAAACTAGATATCAAAGACAACGACTGGGTTGAAATATATAACGACAATGGAGTTTACAGTGCCCGTGCCTGTGTAAGTGCTCGTATTCCGGAAGGATTGTGCTTTGTGTATCATTCCCCTGAAAGGACTTTCTCAACTCCAAAATCTCAAGTTCGTAACGGACGCAGATCTGGCGGACACAACAGTTTAACTCGAGTGCATCTGAAACCTAATTTATTGATGGGAGGATACGGACAATTTACCTATCATTTCAATTATTGGGGTCCAGTAGGAGTTAACCGCGACACGTTTGTGTTGATTAGAAAGATGACAAAAGTTGAGTTTTAATAATTGAGAATTTAGAAATTATGGATATAAGATCACAAATATCAATGGTATTTCATCTCGACAAATGCATCGGATGTCATACTTGCTCCATCGCCTGTAAAAATATCTGGACCGACAGAAAAGGTACAGAGTATATGTGGTGGAACAATGTAGAAACCAAGCCAGGTACAGGTTATCCTACCAAATGGGAAGATCAGAATATATACAAAGGAGGATGGAAACTGGATGGAAAACAATTAAAGTTAAGAAGTTTAGACAAAAAGGGAACATTCTTAAATCTTTTCCACAATCCCAACATGCCGGATTTAAAAGATTATTATGAGCCTTTTACCTACGACTACGAAAATTTGCAAACGGCTCCAGCTTCGGATGACCAGCCAACAGCACGTCCGCTTTCATTAATCACCGGAAAGCCAATGGACATAAAAGGCGGTCCAAACTGGGACGACGATTTGGGTGGATCTCAGGAATATGCTCGTAAAGACGTAAACATGAAAGATGTTTCGCTGGCAGAGCAAGAAGCTATGTTTCAGTTGGAACGAATGACAATGCACTATCTTCCAAGAATTTGTAATCATTGTTTGAATGCAGCTTGTGTAGCTTCTTGTCCTTCAGGTGCCATCTACAAAAGAGGTGAAGACGGAATTGTTTTAATCAATCAAGACAAATGTCGCTCTTGGAGAATGTGCGTTTCGGCCTGCCCTTACAAGAAAAGTTATTATAACTGGGATTCTGGAAAATCCGAAAAATGTTTATTGTGTTATCCACGTCTTGAATCGGGTCAGGTTCCGGCTTGTATGCACACTTGCGTTGGGAGAATCCGATATTTGGGAGTTCTACTTTACGATGCAGACCGCATCAAAGAAGTTGCTTCTTGTGAAGAAAAAGACTTGGTAGACAAGCAAATGGAAATGTACTTGGACCCCTTTGACGAAGAAGTAATTGCCAAAGCCAAAGCCAACGGTATTGCAGATAGCACCATCGAAGCAGCTCAGAATTCACCTGTTTGGAAATTTTTGAAAGTATGGAAAATTGCACTTCCTCTTCATCCGGAATTTAGAACTTTGCCGAATTTATTTTACGTTCCACCATTGTTGCCAACTATGGGCGATACTTCGGGAGATAATTACGAAACCACCAGCAAGTCTTTGTTTGGAACTATAGAAAATTCGAGGCTTCCTATTCAATATCTGGCCAATCTTTTTTCTGCCGGAAATAATGAAAAAATCAGAGAAGTGTTGAGAAAACTTATGGCAGTGCGAATTCATCGCCGCGAAGTTACTGTAGGAGACCTACCAAAAGAAGAGCTTCAACAGGCTTTCGCAGAAACGGAATTGAATGCTGAAGTTGCGGATGCGATCTACAGATTGACTTCACTCCCTACTTTCAACGAGAGATTTGTAATTCCTCCAGCTCATCGCGAAGAAGCGGAAGAATTGCTTGAAAATACAGCCGATTTAAAAGGAAATAAAGGATTTGGATCGATTAATTTACCTAAAAGAAAGTAATTATGACTACCTACCAATATTCAATTATCGCCAATATTTTTCGATATCCTGATAATGACTTTAAGGAACAAATGCTTCAGGTAAAGAATCTTATTAAAATGTCGTATCCAGAACTGAATTCTACTTTTGACAAGTTTCTTGAAGGTGCGAGCGATTCAAACAGCATTAACGAAGAGCATTATTTGAAAACTTTTGAAATTGAAGGAGTTTGCTGCATGGATGTAGGTCATGTCCTTTTTGGTGAAGACTACAAAAGAGGAGATTTTCTAGCTAAAATTCAAGGTGAACAAAATATTTGTGGAAACGATACAGGAATCGAACTTGCCGATCATCTACCCAATATCCTATCACTTATGGCAAATCATAATGATGCGGAATTTGTGGAAGAACTCGGTTTTGGTTTGCTAATAACTGCAGTAAATGCTCTCCTTGAGAAATTTAGCGAAGCCGAGAATCATTATAAATATGCTTTTGAAACTTTATTGGGAATACTCAAAATCGACTTTGAAAATTCTGAAGTGGGACAATATACGATTCCAACTAAAAGTGAAGGTTGTTTTTCTGAAGAGTATTCTTGTGGAGGAGATTTTAAGAAAAAGTAATATTAAGAGAAATTTATTATGAAAGCAGACGAGAAATTTAGAACTTTAAACGTGAAGCGAACTCTGTTCCTTTGTATTTCAAAATCATACGAATGGTTCTTCTGGTTCCTGTCTCCCAACTCAATAAAATTAACAAATAACCAATACCTTTAAACATGATAGACACATTTATATTTATGGTTTTACCTTACACTGCATTGATAATCATGCTTGTAGGTTCAGTATTTGTGTACAAAAAGATGGCGTACCGTGTTACAGCTCTTTCTACACAACTGCTCGAAGGCAAACAATTGTACTTCGGGTCTCAGTTTATGCATTGGGGAATTGCCGCTTTATTTATAGGTCACTTTATTGGTTTTCTTTTTCCATCAACTGTCATTGCTTGGAATGGTTTACCAGTAAGATTGTTGATTCTAGAAACAACTGCTTTTATAATGGGTTTGTTGTTTTTGGTTGGACTGCTAATTTTGATTTATCGTCGAATTACTCATCAGGAACTTCATGCGGTAACTAGCAATATGGACTTAGTTGTGTACATCATACTTTTGGTGCAGGCAATTTCCGGAATTTGGGTAGCATTGACTTTACCCTGGGGTTCAGCTTGGTTCGCAGCAGTTTTGAGTCCTTACTTAAAATCACTTTTTATATTACAACCCGATATTGCAGCAGTTTCAGCTATGTCATTGGCTGTAAAAATTCATATAAGTTTTGCATATATCTTAATAGGAATAATTCCAATGAGCAGATTTATGCACTTTTTGGTTTTCCCAATTCAGTATGTTGGACGTGCATTTCAGGTAGTAATCTGGAATAGAGACCGGTCAATATTACGAAATTCAACAGGTATAGCACCTGAGGTAAAAGCGAAGAATAATTAAAATAGAAAGAAGGCTTGGCGGATGATTTTTATAAGCCTCAACTTCTAAAACCACAAAGTAAAGGAAGCTCTGAAAGCTACCTTTTCTAATTACAAATAAACTAATAAATTAATAACTTATGATTACAAAAGCACCCTCTTTATTTGATTTTAAGAATCCCAGTATAAGGACTCTGCATTTTACGTGGATTGCATTTTTCCTGACTTTTGTTGTTTGGTTCAACATGGCTGGCGTACTTTCAAAAATGATTGAACAATTTGATTGGCTATCAAAAGCAAATGTAAAAGCTTTGCTAGTCACCAATGTGGCTCTTACTATTCCTGCGCGAATAATCGTAGGTGGATTAATTGACAAATATGGCCCACGAAGGATCTTTGCAGGGCTTATGGTGATTATGCTGATTCCAGGATTAACCTTTGCATTTGGTAATAATTTAACACAACTCGTGCTAAGTCGTTTAGCTTTAGGTGCTATTGGCGCAGGCTTTGTGATCGGAATCAAAATGACGGCGAACTGGTTTACACCTAAGTATATTGGGAGAGCAGAGGGCTTCTACGCAGGATGGGGAAATTTTGGATCAGCAGCAGCTGCTGCCGTTGTGCCTTTTGTCGCAGTATATCTTTTAGGAGGTGACTGGAGATGGTCTTTGGCAATAACGAGTATATTGGCAGCTATTTATGGTGTTATCTATTTTATGATTGTTAAGGATTATCCAGAAGGTAATGAGCCTTTAGCTAAGAATAAAAAGGGAGGACCAATGCCTGTTTCTTCTTATGCCGATCTTGTTCAGTATCTAATTTGGGAATTACCACTATATGGTGCTCTTGGTCTGGTTGCATTTATCCTGCATAAACAAATGATTCATGGAGAACACATGATCAGTTGGACAGCAGTCATAGCTATTTGGGTTGGATTGGGTATCGTTTATTTGGGAGATGTATTTCGTATCCTGAAATCAAATTTACCACGATTAAAGGCTGGAGTTCCTGAAGAGGAAAAATTCGCCTTTGGAAGTGTTGGTGCGCTGAACTCTACCTATTTTGCAAATTTCGGTGCCGAGTTAGCCATTGTTTCCATGCTCCCTATGTTTTTCTATGAACTATTCAGTAAATTATTATATGAAGATGGAACCCAAGTAATGACTTTAGCATTAGCTGGAGCTGTAGCGGGTTCTTTTGCTTTCATGAATTTGGTAGCAAGGCCTTTAGGAGGATTGTTATCTGATAAAATGGGCAGCCGTAAGATGACCATGTTACTTTATATGGCCGGAATTGCTATCGGTTTTTTCCTAATGGCAATGATTGCCAAATATGGCCCAGTTGGTGCTGATGGGGAAGTCACTCTTCTTCCACGCTTCAATACGATGAGTTGGTTGGTAATTTCTGTAATCATCACCATGTTTGCATCCTTCTTTGTACAAGGTGCTGAAGGAGCCACTTTTGCAATGATTCCATCCATCAAAAAAGAAATGACAGGCCGAATTGCAGGTATGGCTGGGGCTTATGGTAATGTTGGAGCCGTGACTTATCTCTTCCTTTATAATTTCATGGATGATAAAACCTTTTTATACATGTTGTCGGGTGGGGCTTTAGTCAGCCTTGTTTATTGCTTTTTAATACTGAAAGAACCCAAGGATGCTTTTGCTGATAATTTTTAAAATATTGTAACTTAATTTTTAAACTAAATAACTATTTATGAAAAACATCAAACTATGGAATGTCGAAGACTCCGATTTTTGGACATCAACAGGCCAGAAAATTGCTAATCGCAATTTACTAATCTCTATCCCCGCATTACTTTTAGCTTTTTCTGTTTGGATTATGTGGGGAGTAATCATAAATTACATGAAAACTTATGGTTATAATTTTGGAATGACTGACGGATTAGCTCCTGGTTCTGATGCATTTAATGATGCACTTAAAAACGTGAATAACCTCTATTATTCATTGCCTGCAATTGCTGGTTTGGCAGGTGCAACTTTGAGATTACCAAATTCTTTTCTAATTTCAATAGGAGGTGGTCGTAATGTAATTTTTACCACAACACTATTATTGATAATTCCTGCTATAGGAACTGGAATTGCTTTATCAGACTTAAGCACAAGTTATATGATTTTTGCGGTCATGGCCTTACTGTCAGGATTTGGCGGTGGAAATTTTGCTTCTTCCATGAGTAATATCAGCTTTTTCTTCCCTAAGAAAAATCAGGGCTATGCTTTGGGTATGAATGCCGGAATTGGTAATTTAGGAGTTGCTGTAATGCAAAAGACTATTCCTTTCGTAATTGGCTTTGCTATCTTTGGCGTTGTTGGAACTTCCATTGGAGCAGGTACTGCTCCACTTGCTGGGATACAAAATGCAGGTTGGATATGGGTACCACTTATAGCAGCTGCTGCTTTTGCAGCCTTTTTTGGGATGAATAATGTGAGTACTGGAACACCAAAATTCCCAAGTACACTCGAGGGTATTTCAAAAACACTTTTAATGGTTTTTCTGGGACTTATTGCAGCAAGTGTTGGTGCATATTTATTAGTAGGCTTAAAAGTAAATATGTGGTTAGTTCTTCTTATTGTTATAGGATTAACTCTTCTTTTAATGAAGTTTGCCACACCTGGTGAAATAAAAGAAAACCTGAATAAGCAATTCTCAATTTTATCAGATAAGCACAATTGGATTATGACAATAATCTATACCATGACTTTTGGTTCGTTTATTGGATTTTCTGCTGCTTTTCCAAAATTATGTCAAGACATTTTTGTTTATACAAATCCTGCTGATCCAACATTTATTAATCCAAATGCTCCAAACTATATGCTTTGGGTATTTATAGGCCCTGCTTTAGGAGCACTGATCAGACCGCTTGGAGGAATTCTTTCAGACAAACTAAATAGTGGATCAAGAGTAACAGCCTTTAGTACAACATTTCAAATTATTGCTACCTTGGCTGTTGCCTATTTTGTGATACAAGCAAGAGAGGCTAGTTCACCAGAACAGTATTGGTGGCCATTCTTTATTTCTTTTATGGTGCTATTTATGACCACAGGTATTGGTAATGGCTCTACATTCAGAAGTATCCCTTATATTTTCAAGAAGGCGCAAGCTGGTCCTGTATTGGGCTGGACTTCTGCTATTGCAGCTTATGGTGCATTTGTGATTCCAAAAGTATTCGGACAACAAATTAGTATAGGCACACCTGAAAATGCACTTTATGGATTTGCAATCTATTATTTTGTATGTTTATTGCTAAACTGGTATTTTTACGATAGAAAGAAATCAGGAATTAACTGTTAACGGTAATTTTGTAAAGAAATAGGTGGAGTACAATACTCTTCTATGGATTGATTATTTTTCAATCATTGTATCAGTTGTAAACTGATATTATGACAATAAAAAATCAAGCTAGAAAGAATCAAAGGTCCATTAATCTGTTACTGGTTATTGATAGGTTTTCGTTGTAAGAACCAATAATCAGTAACCAGTAACAGATAACTAATAACAGATAACCAATAACTAATAACAGATAACTAATAATTAAACCATGGCTTTAACCGATATACATTACGACAAAGCGGTTTTGGATTTACTTCGTCCGATACATCCCAGTAGATTATTCAAAAGATGGATGGCATTTCTTCTGATTTCATTAATTGTGTGCGGAGTTGCTTACTATTTTCAAATCAGGGATGGATTGGTTGTTACCGGAATGCGAGATTATATTTCTTGGGGAATGTACATCGCTAACTTTGTATTTTTTGTGGCCACAAGTTTGGTGGGAATGCTATTAAGTGCCGTGTTGGGATTGACAGGAATAAAATGGGCTACCCCACTCACGCGAATAGCCGAAATCATAGCCCTTGCCTTTGCAATGGTTGCTGGCTTGGTCATTATCGTGGATATGGGTCACCCTGAACGACTTCTGAATGTATTTATGTATGGACGTTTGCAGTCGCCCATCGTTTGGGACGTTACTGTTGTTTCAATCTATGTTGCTTTGAGCGCATTGCTGCTGTATCTACCTCTTATTCCCGATTTAAAGATTTGTGCAGACAGACTTGAAAGAGCACCAGGTTTTCAACGAAAATTATATAAAATCTTATCTTTGGGATGGCATGGTTCTCCTGAACAAGCGAAGATTATCAACAAAAGTGTGCGTATACTTTCAATCCTAATTATTCCTGTTGCTCTTGCAATTCATACTGTCACTTCATGGCTTTTTGCATCTACAACTCGTCCTGGTTGGGACAGTACAATTTTAGGTCCTTATTTCGTGACAGGAGCATTTGTGGCTGGTTCGGCAGCTGTTATTATTGCGATGTATTTCTTTCGACAGAATTACAAACTAAGGGATTATATCACTGATCTTCATTTCGATAAAATGGGAAAACTTTTGGTGCTGGTTTCTTTGGTGTATTTGTATTTCAATATCAATGAGTTTTTAGTTCCTGCTTATAAAATGAAAACAGCAGAGGCCATACATCTTCACACATTATTTGAAGGTCATTTTGCACTTCTATTTTGGAGTACCCAAATTTTCGGACTTGTCTTGCCGCTTCTTTTCCTCCTTTTCAAAAAGATGAGAAAAGCAAAACCGCTGATGATAATTTCGATTTTTGTGTTCATAGGTGCATGGTTAAAAAGATATTTAATCGTTATACCGACTTTGGAACATCCTTTTCTTCCAATTCAAAATGTTCCTGAACATTTTAAAGTATATACACCAACTATAAACGAAAGCCTGATAACATTCGGAACACTAATATTGGCATTGATTATCATTACCATATTATCAAAATTTCTCCCTATAATTCCTATCTGGGAGACTACTCAAAATCATACTCATCAAGAAGAAAACGAGTAATACATTTTAGAAATTAATATTTTAATACTAAAGAATAGATTACTATTTAACGCATATTTATTACAAAATTAAAAGAGTTCAATTTTCTGTCAGAAGAAGGTCAGAAAATTAATTTCTAGGATCCAACTATATGAATAAATAGTGTAATTTAAAATAAACAAAATCTGTAACATCTGTTACAACTCAACAAGCGCTAACTTAATATTTTTGGCACTGGACAATTTCATTGAATGGATAAGATATTTTGAAGATGAAAAGAATATATTTTAACAACAATAAATATAAATTTAACCAAATTATCATGAAAAAAACAACACTTATTATTTTAGTTCTCTTATCAACTGTAGCTTTAAATGCACAGCTATTGATAAATGCAGAATACCGACCAAGAGTCGAATTCTTACATGGTTATAAATCACCCATGATGGGTCAAGGTGAGATGTTTAGTTTGGTGACTTCTCAAAGAGCACGCCTTGGATTCTTTTATACAGCACCAAAGTATAAAGTTGGCTTCCAACTTCAGGATGTAAGAGCTTGGGGCTCAACTTCACAATTAGTAGCAACCGATGGTGCATTTACTACTGTACATCAAGCATGGGGAGAAATATTATTGAATGAAAATTTGGCAGTAAAACTAGGTCGCCAAGAGTTAGTTTATGACGACTCAAGAATACTAGGAAATGTTGATTGGGCTCAACAAGCTAGATCACATGATTTAGCCCTTCTGAAATATGAAAAGAAAGATGCTTTCAAATTGCATTTTGGAGTTGCAGTAAATCAGGTTCAAACTATAAACTATCCTGTAGCTGGGAACTATAAATCAATGCAATTTATTTGGTTTAATAAAAAGATTAGTGACAACTACACATTAAGTGTATTGGCATTGAATAATGGTGTGAATGACACCATGTTAAATAATCAAAATGCAGCACCAATGACTACATTTTCACAAATAATTGGTCAACGATCAGTTTATAAAACTGGGAAACTTACTGTTGGTTTAAACTTCTATTATCAGATGGGCAATGACAAATCAGTCTATTTCGATAATGCTGATAACCTAAACTACCATAAAAAAATGAGCGCTTATAATGTTCGTTTAGATTTGGGATACAAAATCAACGAAAATTTAAAAGCAGGAGTTGGTTTTGAAATGTTGAGTGGACAAAGCCAAACAGATACCACTGCAGATTATGGCCAAGGAAACCATGCATTTACTCCACTTTATGGCACCAACCATAAATTTAATGGATGGATGGATTATTTCTACGTTGGAAACCACATCAATTCTGTTGGATTAAATGATATATTTTCGACCTTAGATTACAGCAAAAACAAGTTAATAGCAGGAGCGCAATTCCATTATTTTATGGCCGCAGCTGATGTCAGAGACATGAAGGAATTTAATGCAACTGGAGACATTAAAGCAATGTCAGCTAATTTAGGAATGGAACTCGATACCTATGTTGGATATAAATTTGACAAGAAGGTATTATTTAAAGCTGGCGTTTCTGGCATGTTCGATTCAGAAACAATGCGCGCACTCAAAGGTGGTGATGGTGGAGCATCTAATTATTGGGGATGGATGATGGTAGTAATTAAGCCTGATTTCTTAAATATGTAAATATTAAACACAAACATATTATAGTAAATTCTAAGATAATAGCCTTGCATTGCGAGGCTATTATTTTTTTATACAATAGCTATTAAACTTGATTAATACAATTTCTCAATTCTTGTATATTCAAAATATTCACCATTTTACCTTTAGATTCAATTACGCCTTTTGAATTCATTTTGGAAAAAACCCTAGCAACAGAAGGACGTGCAACACTAAATCTCTCCGCTAGCCATCCTTGACTTTTATCCATCTCAAAGTTCAAACTATCTTTCTGAGATGAAAGGGTTAACAAATAGTTTGCAATTTTACCTTCTATTGACTGTAAGAAAACGCTCTTAATTTTCATGGCTAAAAACTGAGTCTTATCAGATAAAATATCCAAATAGTTTTTTAGCACAACTTCATTTTTACCGAGTAGATCAAGAAATGAAGCTTTTGGAATAAAAAGAATATCTGAAGGTTCGCTAGCCAATATATTTACCGGTAAAATAGTAGATGAACCAAATAAAAAACCTGGAGCCAATACCCTGTTTTGATCCAAATCTTCTATCCTAAATGACTTCCCTGATGCATCCAACATTTCGCCCCGAACTCTGCCATTGACCACCATCATCATGGTTTTTACTTCTTCACCAGAAATAGCAATTAAATCACCTTCATTAAAATGCGAAATATTATGATGCGTATTCGCTAAAATATTATTAACTTCGTGCTCATTTAAACCAATAAATAACTGAGAATTAATAAGTTGTTTATTCATATATTTGCTGTTATTATAAAAACCAAAAATAATAAAATCTGTAACATATGATACAGTAATATATATCTAATAAATTTATTTTTACACAATTATAACAAGAATCAATAATAGTTAAAGAAACACATCAAATATGAACTTACTACAGCTACTAAAACCTCAAGGTAATTGGAGATTCACAGCAAGCATATCATCAGGCATATTCATTGGATTAGTATTTTTTATTCTTTACATATCTAATGCTACATCCTATCTTTCTGACGACCCTAAAACATGCATCAACTGCCATGTGATGACTCCACAATATGCTACTTGGTCGCATAGTGCGCATCGTGAAAACGCCAATTGCAACGATTGCCACGTTCCACATAATAATGTATTTAACAAATACTTTTTCAAGGCAAAGGATGGATTACGCCATGCTACCATTTTTACATTACGTGGTGAGCCTCAGGTTATTCATATAAAAGAGGAAGGTCGCCAGGTTGTTTACAATAACTGCATTCGTTGCCATGGCAATTTAATTACTGACTCTAAATTATTATCAAAAACTGACAGCTACCATCACGAACGCACTACTCGCCTTTGCTGGGAGTGTCATCGCGAAACACCTCATGGCCGAGTAAATTCATTGTCGAGTGTGCCTAATGCTCAGGTTCCTGTATTGGGAAGTCCTGTTCCAAAATGGCTGAAAAAACTAACAAGTGATCAATAATAAATATTCAATAGAAACTAACCGAAAAATAAATAATAATAAATAAATCAAATATTATGAGCCCAGGAAATTTAACAATAAAAGGAGGATTTAGTTGGATACTAATCCTCGTAACTATCGTAGTAGTTTTCATATTAGGATTGCTAGCATCTTCAATTATGGAAAGAAGAACCGAAGCAACATTTGTAAGCACTCCACAGGTAGCAATTAGCGAATTTGAACCAAGAAATGATGTATGGGGCAAGAATTATCCTCGCGAATACCAATCTTGGTTGCAAACCGAGGACACTTCATTCAGAAGTAAGTATAACGGAAACGCTGAAATTGATATGCTAGAAGTTGACCCAAGATTAGTTGTTCTTTGGGCAGGATACGGATTTTCTAAAGATTATAATCAAGGTAGAGGTCACTCCTATGCTATTACTGATATGCGAAATACTTTGCGAACTGGTGGCCCTGTTGAAGGACGTAATAGCCCAATGCCAAATACCTGCTGGACTTGTAAAAGCCCAGATGTACCAAGAGTTATGAATGATCTAATTAAAGAAAAAGGTGATTTCAAAGCTGGAGTTGCTGCATTTTATGCTGGCAAATGGGAAGGCTTGGGACCAGAGGTTGTTAATTCAATTGGATGTGCCGATTGTCATGATCCAAAAACAATGAATCTAACCATAACTCGTCCTGCACTTATTGAAGCCTATACAAAAATGGGCAAAGATATTACCAAAGCCACACATCAAGAGATGCGTTCTTTGGTTTGTGCTCAGTGCCATGTAGAATATTATTTTGACAAACACACTGTTGAAGGAAGTCCTTATTTGACTTTTCCTTGGGCAAAAGGAATGAGTGCAGAAGCCATGGAAAGCTATTATGACGAAATTGAATTTAGTGATTGGACGCATAAACTCAGCAAAGCACCAATGCTTAAAGCACAACATCCTGGATATGAAATATATTCAACTGGTATTCATGCAGAAAGAGGTGTAAGTTGTGCCGATTGTCATATGCCATATATTAGCGAAGGAGGACAGAAATTTACAGATCATCATTTACAAAGTCCATTAAATAATGTTGCAAATTCATGTCAGGTTTGTCATAAAGAAGAGGGTTCTCAATTGATGAGTGACGTATATAGAAGTCAAGATAGAGTGATTGAAAACCGCGATCAGCTAGAGAAACTATTGGTTAGAGCGCATGTTGAAGCTAAAACAGCTTGGGACAATGGTGCAACTGAAGAACAGATGAAAGAGATATTGATTGGTATTCGTCACGCACAATGGCGTTGGGATTATGCTGCAGCAAGTCATGGTGGTTCCTTCCACTCTCCTGTAGAAATATCACGAGTAATTGGCACAGGCATTACCATTGCACAAGAAACTAGAATTCAATTAGCACGCTTGCTTATAGCTTTAGGATATGTTGGAGAAGTTCCATATCCAGCAATTGAAACCAAAGCTAAAGCACAAGAATTTATTGGCCTACCAATTGAAAAACTTGAAGCAGAAAAGCAAGAGTTTAAGGAAAAAACTTTACCCCTTTGGATTGAACAAGCAGCTAAAAGAGAAGCTGGTTATGGTGTAACAATTGAGTAATACAAAATATAAACAGCGCAAAAAAATCGGCTAATCATTGGATGATTAGCCGATTTTTGTATATAGTCACCTGTAGGAAATAGTTCGTCTAATAATTGCTGCTTACCAATTAATCTTTGTTTACACTTAAATACTTTAAAACGTATTTCTAATTCAAAATCACCTTATCTTGGATAACCGTATTATTAGAAGTTGAAATTTTCATGAAGTAAATTCCTGTAGCAAATTTAGGAATTGCAATTCGGTAATTATTGAAACCTGATTCAATATTTATATGCTGGCTAAAAATACTTCTTCCTGATAAATCAATCATTTCGACAGAAGCGTTGCGATTTACATTTGAATTAATACTGAAAAACAAATTACCATCTACACAATAAGTCTTATTTAATACAAGTGCTAAAACCCTCGTATTTACAGTTATAATATCACTATAAGTGTAGGCTCCATCATAGTCTGTTTGCTTTAAACGATAATATACTGTTTGATTTGTGTTCGTATTGTTATCTATATACTGATACCTATTTGTGGAATTAGAATTTCCTGCTCCACTAATGATTGATTCTTCAAAAAAGAATTTGGTATCAAGCGACCGCTCGACAGTAAAAAAGTGGTTGTTTGTTTCTGATGCAGTTTGCCAAGATACCAATATACCATTTTCGGTTGATGTGGCTGTAAAATTAACTAAATCAATAGGTAAAGGACCTGAATTACCTAAACCACTAACTACATCTGTCGCATAACTAGTCCACTCACTGGCGTTATATGTTGTTGTCGGATTTGTAACGTCAGCATTTCTTCTCATAGTTATATTTTCTGCAAATACGGTGGCCGAACCTATTATTCCAATCACATCAACATTTCCCTTTGCTGGCCCAACTAACACTACAGCATCATTTCCATTAAATGTCAAACTTGAAGATGGCAAATTAGCAGCCACAGAAAGACTTTCAGAAGAGTTTTCAATTACATATACACTGCCATGAGTTAACGTACCTATTAAAGTAATAGTTGTTGTTGCTGTTGTAGCTCCATTATAAAATATTTGAATTGAGTAATTACTTAAAGCTTTGGTAACCCCAGTATTATTCCAAATTTCAAGATATTTATTGTTACTCGATCCTTCAACATACTCTGTAATAATCAAGTCATCCATATAAGCAGAAGGTACAGGGTTTGACGAAGTAGTAGTAACATTAACTAATGTAGTAGAAGTTTGAACATTGGGTGTCGACTGAGCATCCTGAGCCACCACATATACATCATAATTGGTTGAAGCGGTTAATCCTGTGATAGATGCTGAGTAATCAGTAGAGGCTGCAGCAATACTGATGCTACCACTTAAAGGTGAAGAAATGGCAACGCCACTAGCATTTTTTCCTGCTTTTACCTGAGCAACGGATGGAGCAGATGAACCATCTGGTAAAACCACATAATAGGCAGTGCCCGATTCATTCATATTGACCACTATATTTAAGGTTGTAGTTGTAATAGAGGCAGCAGCAGGATAAGTTGATGTGAAAACAGGAGGATAAGTATCTGCCCCTCCATAAATAGCAGCAACATATTCTGGGTGATCTATAAACGGATTGCGGTTATTTTGGATTCCATACACGGTATTATTTCTATCTATTTCCTTTTGTGAAACGGGATCGGCATTATGCCATGAAATTAATAAAGCTTCGGCCCAGCTACTAAAACCACTTCCGTCTAACATTGGAGGATTTCCATTGGCAGCATACCAACCATCGATTAAATAATAATATCTGGTAGCCATATAAAAGTATGAACGGGCAAAGTCACCTTTATAGTCATCAATAGGTTCAAATACTGTCCCAGAATAGCCAGCAAAACTACATGGCCCTAGTTTACTACCATTAGTACTTGTCCAAGTTGGTGAAGACACCTCTCCATATGGATAATTATTTCTTTGGCCATTAACTTTTCCATCAGTTGGATACAAATGAAATAAATCTGTATTCATTGGTAAAACATCCCCAAACCAACTTTTAGGAAAAGAGTGCTCACGATTATAACAATCTCCTTCAGTAGAATAAGTCCCGCATTGATTAGTAATAAAAGTAAATTCATATGCTGGTGTTCCTGAAGGAATATCAGAATACATATCCCAAACTTTTCCGTTGGCTTTGTCATCTGTAGTTTGGAAGCTTGTCCATAGCTGCGTATAACTAACTGAAGTATGACCATCAATAATATTAGACAGCTCAACTTGCAGCGCGGAACCCGATAAACCATTTGCACTATCGTAATAGCCAGCAGGTATTTGCGCAAAAGAAATACTTGTAAACAATACAAGTTGTAAGAGGTAAAAGAAACTTTGTTTCATTATAAAAATTTTGGGGCAACAAATATAGGGGAAAAAATAATATAGATAACAAAAAAAGCTGGCTATCAGATGTGATAGCCAGCTTCAATTTGTTTATGTTAATCTTTAGTTGAGAATAACTTTATCTTGTATGAAGTTAGCATTAGCGGTAGAAATTTTCACAAAATAAATCCCAGCGGCAAAACGGGGTATAGAAATGCGATAGTTATGCATTCCGTTTTCAATAAAAATCTGATTCTGAATCAAGCTACGACCTGAAATATCAATCATTTCAATTGTAGCCTCTCCTGCGGTGTTAGCATTTAGGTTAAAATATAAACTTCCATCGATACTATAGGTTTTACTTAACGTAATTTCATCTTGCTTAGCATTAACCGCAATAATCTCGCTATAAGTAAAGGCTCCATCATAATCGGTTTGCTTTAAGCGATAGTAAATGCTATTGAATAAGTCAACATCTTGATCTAGAAATTTATAAGATTGCACTTCATTGCTGTTGCCAGCCCCCACGATGCGAGTAACCTCTTCAAAATCTTGTGTATTAAAAGCACGCTCTAAAGTAAAGTAATCATTATTATGCTCAGAAGCAGTTTGCCATTTTAGGATGATGTTTTCGTCGAATTGTTGTGCTGTGAAACTAATAAGTTTAACAGGCAAACTTTGGCTTCCTTCCTTTACTCCTGGAGACATATCTGCAACAGCAGCTGAAGCTGGAATACTCCAGTCAGCAGCATTAAATGTACTATTACCTTTAGAGCCCCCAGCTTTTCTATTTGATATTCTTACTGCCCTGCTATCTAAATACTCCCAGTCTTTACCAGTACCATCTTCATTAATTACTCCAAATGCATCTACCAAAATACCAGTTGTATGATCTCCTCCATAGTAAATGAAATATCCGTCATCACCATTCCCTGTAACTGCACCTGATACTTGATCTGCTGTCTTAGCATAGGCCGTATTATAAATACCGCTACTACATGCGACAACAAACATAGTTTCTGACAAAACTGTTCCTGACAATTGAACATCCAACCATGCACCGCCATTAGCTTGCCTACAAAAATAAAACGTAGAAGTAGCAAAATCAATTGTTGAAGGAGATGCATTATAAAGTTCTACAAAACGTGCATCCGCATTGTCACTAGGATCAGCAACCTCGGATATTAATAAATCAGGTATAGAAATAGCTGCGACACAAGAAATAGAACCAGTGGTTCCAGTTGTTAAACTCCCTGAAGCTTGAATTGTAAAATTCTCAATTACATCATATTGTACATCTGTCCAAGAGTATACACCTCCAACCAAATTTTTTGAAGTCAATCCTGAAGCTGAAGTAAGTGTACCTGAGCCACTTGCTTTTGCTAATGAAAAAGAATTGGTGGCATCCAAATCCATATTACCCCCAGCATCTACTGCTATGACTTGTACTTCAAAATCTGAATTTTCATACACAGTAGTATTTGGTTTATTTGTAGTAAAAGCAAATCTATCAGCAGTAACTACAATTTTATTATTATTGCCCGATATATCAGTTGTAGCTCCTCCTGCATCACTAGAGGCAAATGTAGAGCCAGAGGAACCATCTGCGGAAGCAGCAGAAATTAAGAATTGTAATTGGTCATTATCGGTAACTTGACTATTGAAAGTAAGATAAATAGAAAAATTAACACTCCCATCATCAGGTGCTTCAATGCCAGTAAATGAATTAAAAGTTATTGTTGAGCCTGAAACAGAAGTCACTTCTTTAAGATTATCTGATACTGCATTAAAAAGGGCAATAGCAGCAATGTTATCGTAATTAGTAATAGTTAAACTTAAGCTAGTTAAAATGGTTGACAAAGCATCTGCGTCTGCAGTTCCACCTCCATCTTGCATAGTAAATTCAGCAACTTTTATTGAATTTCCTGTCGTTAATCCACTAGTTGCAGAATAGGCTGTATAATTAATATTTGTAGGTAGAGTAAATGATGAAGTTATTATATCGGAAGTACTGGAATTAGGACTAAGCGATGATATAGTTACATCATCTAGAGATAAATTCTGAGCAACCTTAGTATATGTCCAACGAACGTATCTGGTTGTTGCTTGAAGTGTATAAGTATACTGGGTACAAGTAGTAGGAATCGATGAGTTTGTAACAATTGTAGAATAAGTAATCCCATCATCAGATTCCTCTACCAAACATGTACTGGTGGTCGCCCCAGATACTTTCAAATAATAAGAAACTTCATTTGGGTTAGAATCAAAGTACACTTCATGATAATCACCTGTGGCATCCATTTTACTGCCATTACTACCTGAACAAGCAAATATGGTAGTATATGCTACCGTATTATGATCAGTCCACCCTGTTGGAGTAGAATTCCAAATTGTTCGGTCCACAGGTAAACTAGTTTGAGCAAATCCCAACCCAATAATAAATAATAAGACTATTAATGAAATGCTTTTTTTCATAACAAAATTATTTTAAATGATTAATAAAAACAGGAATACGCAGAAAAACTCGATAAAAAGTGATTGCTATAAATTAAGTTAGATTACATATCCTATTCTCCAAGATAATACAACACTATTTATTGGAGAACGGCACAAAGATAGTAACAATTATTATATTTATGGGTTATCTGCTTAAAAAAAATAGAAAATATTGATAATCTGATCTTAAATAAAATACTGATAGTATATTACTAAAATTCAGATATTTACACTAGGAACACTTTATTAAGAAGAAGAGTATTACATGCTTAATAAAAAATATTTCTTGTAATTTCACATATAATTAACTATTTGTACGATTCATAACAATATTGAAAGTAGAATTAATCTCAAAATATGTCAATTATTACATTTGTATATAAATCCTAAACAGAAATTTTACCAGCGTCTTTTGAAGAAAAACGCCCTATGATGGCAGCCTCAATTTTTAAATCCTGCAACTCAAGAAGTAAAGTCTTAGCCTCTTTTTTATCGAGTGCAATTAGCAATCCTCCAGAGGTTTGTGCATCTGCTAATAAAACTTTATCGATATCAGAGCGATTATCTTTCCATAGAACATCTCGACTTACCCAATCCAAATTATTTTTGGTTCCACCAGGAATGATACCTGCCACCGCAAAATCACGGGCTTGAGGAATAATTGGAATTTGATCGAAATCGAGTTCTACCCCTAATGGTGTGTTCAAAACCATCTCACGCAAATGGCCTAGCAATCCAAAGCCAGTAACATCGGTGCAGGCATGCACATCAAATTGGCTCATTTGCTCTGCAGCTGTTTTATTGAGCATTGACATCAGTTGAGTTATATAGTCGCGCAATGAATCATCTACCATTCCTCTTTTTACAGCCGTAGAAATAATGCCCGTACCAATAGGCTTGGTCAAAATTAAGGCATCACCTTCTTTAGCTCCAATATTTTTTAGAATATGATCAGGATGAACTAGTCCGCTCACCACCATGCCATATTTTGGCTCGGTGTCTTCAACGGTATGTCCACCCAAAATACTGATTCCTGCCTCTTGGGCTTTATCTTGTGCACCTCGTAATATTTCTTCTAATACACTTAATGGCAGTCTTTTATCTGGAAAACCAACGATATTGAGCGCAAAAATAGGTTTAGCGCCCATGGCATACACATCGCTAAGTGCATTGGCTGCGGCAATAGCTCCAAAATAATAAGGACTATCTACAATAGGTGTAAAAAAGTCTAACGTCTGAACCAAAGCCAAATCATCACGAAGCCAATAAACACTTGCATCATCTGAAGTTTCAAGTCCGACTAATACTTTGGCATCCTTTGGCTTGGGTAATTTAGCGAGCACGTTTTCCAAATCCTGAGGGCGTAATTTACAAGCACATCCCAAACCATGCGTAAAGTGAGTTAATTTCACCTCTTCTGTAGAAATTAGAATGGGATTAATCGATTCTTCCTCACCTCGGAGTTCCTTTACTTTTTGCACAAATAATTCTACTGCAAGGTCAATTTCTTCCACAGTGGTAAAGGTTCCAACAGAAAAACGAATGGTACCCATAGCATAATCCAGAGGAACAAGCATGGCTTCAAGCACTGCAGAAACATCAATGGAATCGGTGTGGCAAGCAGCGCCAGCAGAGGCAGCAACTCCTTCAAGAGAATCTAGAAGAGTATTGGCTTCCACCTTTGGAATACTTACTGATGAGCTGTTTGGAAGGCGTAATGCTTTTTCACCATTAATTTTAATATTTCCCAATTCAGCTTTCAACTTTTGCTCTAATCTATCGCGCATTTGGGAATAATGCAAAGTATTTTTCTCAAGGTCGCGCAAAGCTACTTCTGCAGCTTTACCAATGCCTGCAATTTCCATAATATTCTCAGTTCCCGCTCGTAAATTACGTTCATGATCTGCACCATGTATTAATTTTTCGAGTTTTACTCCTTTACGAATATATAGAGCTCCTATTCCTTTTGGGCCATAGAATTTGTGACCTGCTATGCTCATCATATCCACACCTAATTCCTGCACATCTGTTCCAATTTTCCCTACAGATTGTGCACCGTCAGTATGAAAAATAGCACCACATTCATGAGCAATTTTTGATAATTCGGCAATAGGCTGTATTACACCAACTTCATTATTTGCATGCATTATGGTCACCAAAATAGTACTTGGCTTGATGGCTTTTCTTAAGAATTCCGCTTCAACTCTCCCTTGTTTGTCAACAGGCAAATAGGTGACTTCAAAGCCTTTGGATTCCAAATACCGACAGACTTCTAAAACCGCAGGATGCTCAATACTAGAAGTAATAATATGGTTTCCCAAATGCTGTTGTGCTAGTGCATAACCTTTTATAGCATAATTATTTGATTCACTACCACCACTCGTAAACACGATTTCTTCGGCATCACAATTTATCAATTTAGCCACTTGCTTTCGTGCTTTTTCAACCGCCATTTTGGTTTCCACTCCGTAACGGTGACTGCTTGATGGATTTCCAAAATAGCTATCTAAATATGGTTTCATTACTTCTGCCACTTCCCTAATTATTGGTGTGGTAGCGTTATAGTCGAGGTAGATTAAATCATTCATTGGTTTAGTGATTTTTTGTGATTTGCATTTCAAATTATTGATGGGCAGGTATTGCCAAACCTGATTTCTGTCCAGCGGCAATTACCCAACTCGCATTTATTTCAGGATCTGGCTCTTCTGACGGAATAAAAAACTTAAGCACATCGGGCCTTTGTTCAATTCCATATTGGTAAGCTTTATCATAATAAGTTAAGCTGATATCAACCACTGTTTCAAAGTCATCATTTTTTAATGCTTCCAGTGCCTTTTGGAGGTTGTTCCCTCCTATTCTCCTTTCAATTCTGATCAGTGCTTTTTCAAGTTCAAGTTTATCGAGGTTAGAATATTCATCCAATAAATGCTTAATTCTCAACGCTTTGCTTTTCTGCAATACAAATAATGGAGACACTCTAATTCTATTATATAATTCATCCACAATTCTAACAGAACCCATGCCTTTGCTTTCATCTTCGAGCCATAATACTTTCGATTGATCTAATTTCAACCATTGTTCAGCTATATTGTTTTCAAATTGCTCATTGGTAGGTTGAGGTTCTAGCCCTATTTGTCCGTAGGAGCTTCCGCGATGTAGCGCCAGGTTTTCTAAGTCAATAAACTGCTCCCCTTTTTGAGCCATCACATTAAGAATATCAGTTTTATTACTTCCTGTCATTCCACCTAAAATAAAAATCAATTGTTGACGAAGAAAGGATTTTCTAATAAATCCCCGATAAGCCTTATAACCATCTACAAGAATATGCGCTTGTAATCCAGCAGTATTCATCAGCCATGCCATACTAGAAGAACGCATTCCACCTCGCCAACAATGGATTAATACGGTTTTATCCACAGCAATTTTATTGGCACGAATCACAAAATCTGCTAATTTAGGCCCCACTATCTTCAATCCTTCCAAAACTGCGGCTTCTTTACTTTGCTGCTTGTAAATTGTACCGACAATTGCCCTTTCCTCATTGGTGAAAATGGGAATATTATAAGCTCCAGGAATATGTCCTTGCTCAAACTCAGCTGGAGTTCGTACATCAATTATGGGAAAGTTTTCGCCTTCTTTTAAAAAATCTTGAATTTCGTAAATCATGTTTGATATTTAGAAATGCAAAATTAGACAATAAACCCATGACACAAAATGCATAATAACATTTAATTCCATTGTTCTTTTATACTAACAAAAAGATGTTGAGAAATGGAAATTTTACATTTTCCTACTGCCTTGCAAAAGCTTACTTTTGAATGAAATTATATCGAAAATTTGATTTATCAATTATGCTCCAATATATTTATAAAACATTATTTATCATCGCTTTAACAAGCACATCTTTATCAATTTACGGGCAAGCAGATTCCCTTCCAATTGAAAATACCATTGAAAGTTGTGCCCCATTATCAGAACAAGCTTGGGTTGATTCTGTTTTCAATTCGCTTAGCACAGAAGAAAGAATTGCTCAATTAATTATGATTAGGGCACATTCTGACAAGAGCGCTGAATATCATGAAGAAATTGCGAATGTGATCAAGCAACAAAAAGTAGGTGGCCTATGTTTTTTTCAAGGAGGTCCAGTCCGACAAATTGACTTAGTAAACCATTATCAAAAGATTAGTAAAACTCCACTTCTAGTGGCCATTGATGGTGAATGGGGAGTAGGTATGAGATTAGATTCAGCGATTACATTTCCCAGACAAATGACCCTAGGTGCCATTCAGAATGACAGCTTAATTTTTAGAATGGGAATTGAAGTTGCCAAACAATGTAAAGCCGTTGGAGTTGATTTAAACTTTGCACCGGTGGCTGATGTAAATAATAATTCAGCAAATCCTGTTATCAACAGTCGTTCATTTGGCGAAAACCCACTTTTAGTAGCTCAAAAAGCAAGTATGTATATGAAAGGAATGCAAAGCCAACAGTTACTCACTTGTGCTAAACATTTTCCAGGTCATGGCGATACAGATTCAGATTCTCACAAAACTCTACCCACGGTTCATGCAGACAAAAATGACCTCGATAGTATTCATTTATTCCCTTTCAAAATTATGATTGATGAAGGTATTTCTTCAGTCATGGTAGCACATTTATCCGTCCCAGCTTTGGACAATACTCCAAATAGAGCAACTACTCTTTCTCCTGAAATAGTGAACGGCATATTAAAAACCCAACTTAATTTCAAGGGATTAGCAATAACCGATGCCCTTGAAATGAGAGGAGTTTCTGATTATTTTGAACCAGGTGAATTAGAAGTTATGGCTTTGCTGGCTGGTAACGATATTTTACTCATGCCCAATAATGCAGAAACAAGTATTCAAGCAATTAAAAGCGCTTTTACAGATGGGCAATTAGACAGTAACGAAATATACAACAGAGTAAAAAAAGTATTAAAATATAAATATATTGCTGGCCTAAACCAAAGAACTGCCTTAGACCCAAATAAAGCAATCGCGATATTAAACAGTAAAGAATCTCAAGCATTGAATAAACTACTTTATCGAAATGCTTTAACTTTATTAAAAAATCAGGATAGTATTTTGCCTTTAACAACTGATTTAAATAAAAGTTTAGCCGTTGTTTCTGTGGGAGTGACTACTAGAAACACATTCGCTTCTACTGTTTCAAAATACAGAAAAGCGATTAATTATAGCATTCCAAGAAGTGCTTCACAAGCCCAAGTTCAGGAACTTGCTGCTAAACTTGAAAAATATGATTATGTGATTTTAGGAATACTAAATACTAATAACTCTACTGAGAGGAATTATGGGATTTATCAATCAACCTATGATTTGGCAAATTTAATTGGTCAAAAAAGCAAGCTCATTATTGATATGCACGCCAATCCTTATGCTGCTCATCGATTTTTTGAGTCCGCCAATGTAAGTGCTTTTCTAATCAGTTACCAAGATAATGATGCCGCAAAGGAAGTGGCAGCAGAAGCAATTTTTGGAGGATATGAGATTAGTGGAAAGCTTCCTGTAAGCATCAACGATACCCTTCAAGAAGGATTTGGAATTCAACTTAAAAAAAAAAGACTAAGCTTCGGACTCCCTGAGGAAATAGGAATACCAAGCGATAGGTTATATAAAATTGATAGTATAATCGAAAAAGGCATTTCTGAAAGAGCTTATCCAGGCTGTCAGGTTTTAATTGCTAAAGACGGATTTGTTTTTTATCAAAAAAACTTTGGGCACCAAACTTATGGCAATTCCGCTGCAATTTCTGATACTAGCATTTATGATTTAGCCAGCATTACAAAGGTAATGGCCACTACATTAGCTATTATGAAACTGAGCGAAGAAGGGAAAATTGATATCGATCGCCATTTACAGTATTATTTACCAGAACTTCAAAACACCAATAAAGGTAATATCCTTATTCGAGATTTATTGAGTCATCAGGCAAGACTAACCCCTTGGATTCCATTTTACAAACATACCATGATTGGCAATCAACTCGACACATTAATTTACAAAAAGCAAGCTGAACCTGGATATTCAACTCTAGTTTGCGACAGCCTATATATCCTTGATAGTTACCGAGATAGTGTATTGCAAAAAATCACAGAATCGGAACTACTCCCAAAACAAAAATATAGATATTCGGATTTAGGAATGTACTATATGCGCAAAATCATAGAACAACAAAGTGGATTGTCCATTCAAAAATACCTAATGGAAAATTTCTACATCCCATTGGGATTAGAATATATTGGATACTTACCCATGGAAAGATTTGATAAAGAACAAATTGTACCCACCGAAAATGATAATTACTTTCGAAACACAAAAATACAAGGCACAGTGCATGACCAAGGATGTGCTATGGTTGGTGGAATTGAAGGACATGCAGGCTTATTTTCAAATAGTGTAAACATAGCCATAATATGTCAAATGTTACTCGAAAACGGTCAGTATGCTAATCAGCAATATTTAAAGCCTAGTATTTTAGAAGACTTCACAAGACAGCAATTTCCATTAAACAATAACCGAAGAGGTTTAGGATTTGACAAACCTTTACCCAATCATCAAGAAGGAGGTCCTACATGTAATCTAGTTTCCTCAAAAAGTTTTGGTCATAGCGGATTTACAGGAACCTACTTTTGGACAGATCCAGTTTATCAGATTACCTATATTTTTCTATCCAACAGAACTTTCCCTACAGCTGAAAACAGGCTCCTAATCACAAATAACACGAGGACGGAGATTCAAAAAGAAATTTATCAAGTTTTCGGAATTAAACATTAATTTTGTTATGAATTAAGGACCAAAATAATTCAATAGAATTCAATTACATTTAATATTCAACATCATGGAAGACTATAAAAGAGATGAAGAATTGGCGAGAAAGTTAAAGATTGCCTTTGAGCCAAGGTCATGGAATGAAACTAAGACTCACGATTCGTGGGCCGTTTTTAAAGTCATGGCAGAAATGGTAGAAGGTTTTGAAAAGCTATCAAAAATTGGCCCTTGTGTTTCTATTTTTGGATCTGCTAGAACTAAAATGGATAACCCCTATTATTTAATGGCTGAAGAAATTGGATATCGTTTGACAAAATTAGGCTACGGCGTTATTACTGGAGGTGGACCTGGAATTATGGAAGCAGGAAATAAAGGAGCGCATTATTCCGGTGGAATATCGGTAGGTTTAAATATAGAGCTTCCTTTTGAGCAGCACGAAAATCCATTTATTGATAAAGATAAATTAATGACTTTCAACTATTTCTTCGTCAGGAAGTTGATGTTTATGAAATACTCACAAGGATATATCGTCATGCCAGGTGGCTTTGGTACTATGGACGAATTATTTGAGGCCATTACCCTAATTCAAACCAATAAGATGGTTAAGTTTCCTGTGATTTTGGTTGGAAAAAAATATTGGAGTGGCCTTTTTGAATGGATTAAAAGTACGATGATTGAAGAAGGTAATATCAATGAAGGCGATTTGAAACTCATTCGGATGGTTGATAATGCGGAAGATGCTGTTCATGAAATAGAAATTTATTACGAGAAGTACAAACTAGAACCCAATTTTTAATGCGCAAAAAAAACAGTATAATTCCTTTGCAGCTAACACCAATTGATTCTGATGGATACCATCTTATGGTAGAAGGAAGAATTGGGCGCAAAAAAATTCGCTTATTAGTGGATACTGGAGCTAGTAAAACTGTTTTTGACAGGACACAATTAACTAGAATTTTGGGAGATACCGAGCATGAGTTTACCATGACAGAACAACTCTCAACTGGTCTTGGCACCAATTCGATGGAAAGCCACACTACAGAACTTAAATCAATGAAAATTGGTGAAGTCAGAATTCCTAATTTCGAAGTAGTTGTTTTGGATTTATCACATGTAAATGAATCCTATGCAATGATAGGAATAAAAGGAATTGATGGCGTTTTGGGAAGTGATTTTCTAGCTCAATTCAAGGCAGTGATTTATTTCACTCCAGCAAAGTTAAAACTATATTATTAATACTGCCACTAATGGCGATACAATTGAATAAATTAACATTCACAGAGTACAGTTAAATAAATACATGAAATTCAAACTACTACATAGCGACCCAAAAAGTGAAGCCAGAGCCGGTTTAATCACCACAGATCATGGCGAAATTGAAACTCCAATTTTCATGCCTGTAGGTACAGCTGGAACTGTTAAAGCGGTTCACATTAAGGAATTAAGCGAGGACACTCAAGCCCAAATAATTTTGGGAAATACCTACCACCTTTTTCTTCGCCCAGGACTAGAAGTTATTGAGCAAGCTGGCGGCCTGCATCGTTTCAATGGATGGGATAAACCTATTCTCACCGACAGCGGAGGATATCAAGTATATTCATTAAGTGAAACCCGGAAAATAAAGCCCGAAGGCGTTCATTTCAGGAGTCATATCGATGGTTCTAAGCATTGGTTTACTCCCGAAAATGTGATGGATACTCAGAGAGTCATTGGTGCAGATATTATGATGGCTTTTGACGAATGCACGCCCTACCCTTGCGATTATGATTATGCGAAAAACTCGATGCACATGACCCACAAATGGCTTCAACGCTGCATCGATCGTTTTGATTCTACAGAGCCAAAATATGGATATCAACAAGCATTATTTCCAATCGTGCAAGGGAGTGTTTATGGTGATTTACGCAAAGAATCTGCAGAAATGATAGCCTCAAAAGGGGCAGAAGGAAATGCTATCGGCGGTTTGTCTGTTGGTGAACCTCATGAAATTATGTACGAAATGACTGCTTTGGTCAATTCTATTCTCCCAAAAGACAAGCCTAGATATTTAATGGGAGTGGGAACTCCATCTAATATTTTAGAAGGAATATCCTTGGGTGTTGATATGTTTGACTGCGTAATGCCAACGCGTAATGGTCGTAATGGCATGTTATTTACTAGCGATGGAATTATCAATATCAAAAACAAAAAGTGGTATAATGACTTTAGCCCTATCGATAGCAACGGCGTTTCTTTTGTTGACAGCCAATATACGAGAGCCTATTTGCGACACTTATTTACGGCAAAAGAAAGTCTAGGCCCAATGATAGCCAGTTTACACAACCTTGCTTTTTACTTGTGGTTGGTTAAGGAAGCAAGAAAACATATTATTGCTGGTGATTTTTCAACTTGGAAACCTATAATGCAAAAAAGGGTAGAAAATAGGTTATAAACCTTCGCTATACCGCATAAAAAAAGCTGTCATAAAATGAATTATGACAGCTTTTTTTGCTTGAAGAATATTTACTATTCTCCAAATATCTCTTCTAATTTTTGCTCTAAAACAACTCCCCTTAAACCCACTGCAATTATTTTGCCTTCCTTATCGATAAGTACTGTAAAAGGGATAGAGCCAACGCCATAATCTTTAGCTGCTTTTGATTGCCAATATCTTAGGTCACTGACATGAGTCCAAGTTAATTTATCGTCAGCAATAGCCTTCAACCAGCTCGATTTTTCTTTATCCAAAGAAACACCATAGATCTCAAAACCTTTAGCTTTGTATTTATTATACATGATTACATTAGAAGGGTTTTCTCTACGACAAGGGCTGCACCATGATGCCCAAAAATCAATCAATACAACCTTGCCTCTCAAAGAGGATAGTTTAATATACTCATCTGTGGGCGAAGGCAAGTTTATTTCTGGGGCTTCTTGTCCGGGCGCAAGTCTCATTTTACTTTGTACTTTGCCATGCAAATCAACTATAAAAGCGTTGTCAGGATATTTGGCATATAATACCTTATCTAAATTCGCATAAACTGCAAAATTTTCATCAATATTGACTTTGTCAATGAAAAGCATTGAGGCCAATGATGGTGAATTATTAATTTCTGAAATTAGATAAGCCATTCGCTGTTGATTAATATTTTCAAACTGAGCAGCCAACACTTTCCCAATAGAATCTTGCTGCGCTGTGCCTACCCATTTCTGGTATTCTTTCTCCAAACCCTTTTGTTGAGTATCAAAAGCATTCATTTTATTCAACATATCATATACTTGAATACTCATGGGCGAACCTGCAACTTTAGAAGGTTGTAGCATATTTTTAGCATCTAGAGCTAATTCAATTTTTTGATTTGGTTCAAGAATAAGAATCGTGTACTGTTGACCTCCATTTGACAATTGGAAAAAATTAGTTTTTTCAATATTGACAGAGATTAAGAAGCTTTGGTTTTCGCTGATCATTGCTGAATCTACCACTATCATTTGACTTCCTCCTAATTCAGAAAGATAAACCCAAGAGCTCTCAGTATTCTGGATAGTGCCGGTAATGGTTAAATTATTTACTAATTGTGCCTGTGAAAATGAAACAGTTATAAGTAATAATATTAAAATGAATAAATTTCGCATAGTATGATTTATTGGTTTGTATTTCAATGTTTGTTTCGGCAAAGATATAAAAAAGTGATTCTATAAAAGGAATTAATATATAATATTGATTGGTTTCTATTAAGGGCTTACATATTAAAACTACATTTGCAAAAGTAAACCAAACCCAATTAAACAATTGTTAAAAACCGCTAAAATATTAATTATTCAAACAGCTTTTATCGGAGATGTGGTATTGTCTACACCGATAATTGAAGCTTTGAGGGTGCATTTGCCTGAAGCTAAAATTGATATGCTCATAAGAAAAGGTAATGAGGCGTTACTTCTCAATCATCCAATATTAAACAAGCTTTGGATATGGGATAAAAAAACTAATAAATTTGGCAATCAATTCAAACTAATTAGAGCAATAAGGAAGCAGAATTATGAAGTTGTAATTAATTTGCAGCGATTCATGAGCAGTGGCTTATTTACATTTTTTTCTGGTGCCAAAATAACAATTGGTTTTGACAAAAACCCCTTATCTTTTACTTTTACTCATCGAGTAGCACATATTATTAGTAAAGGAGTGCATGAGACTGATCGAAATCTTAGTTTGTTGTCACCACTTAGAATTAAGGCAAATGCGGCAATGAAATTGTATCCGAGCAAATCTGATTATGCAAAAACCTTTGAATTAAAGAAAAAAGAATATATCGTTATTGCGCCAAGTTCAGTCTGGTTTACCAAACAATATCCAGAAGAAAAATGGATCACTTTTTTAGATTCATTACCTCAAGAATACATTATTTATGGAATTGGCGGGCCTGATGACCGCTCTAAAATGGATAAAATAATTAATAATACGACGAATAAAAATTGTATAAATTTGTGCGGCGATTTGAGTTTACTCGAATCGGCAGCATTGATGCAGGATGCCAAAATGAATTATGTAAATGATTCGGCACCTATGCATTTTGCATCATCAGTGAACGCATCGGTAACTGCTATTTTTTGTTCAACTATTCCAGACTTTGGTTTTGGGCCAAGGTCCGAAAAATCATTTGTTGTTGAATCTTTAGCAGAATTAACTTGTCGGCCATGCGGGCTGCATGGAAAGAAAGAATGCCCAGAAGGTCATTTTAATTGTGCTAATAATATTGACAAAGAACAATTATTATCAACTATAAGAAATGTTTGAAAAAGAAATAAATAAAGCAGTTGAAGTGTTAAAAAAGGGAGGCGTAATTGTTTATCCTACTGACACTATATGGGGAATTGGTTGCGATGCAACTAACGAAAAAGCCGTGAAGAAAATCTATGAGTTAAAGAAAAGACAAGAACAAAAAACCATGATTGTGCTTATCTGTAAAAAAGAAAGCCTATCTAAATTGATTGAAGACGTTCCACCATTGGCTTTTGATTTAATTGATAGCTGGGAAAAACCATTAACCATCATTTATGACGGAGCTAAAAATTTGGCCAAAAACCTAATAAGAGAAGATAAAAGTGTTGCTGTTCGTGTTTCAAAAGATGAATTTAGCCGACGTGTAATTGAGCAATTAGGGAAACCTTTGGTATCTACCTCAGCTAATAAATCAGGCGAAAAAGCCCCACTATTCTTTAGTGAAATTCAGGAGGATATTCTTACAGGAGCAGATTATGTAGTCAATTTATACCATGACTCTATGAATGAGGTTAAAGCGTCAACCATAATTAGACTACATAATAATGGTAACTTCGAAGTAATACGCCCATAAAATTATGCATCAAAAAATAGACATCAAGAATAAAAGAGCCCGATTTGAGTATTTTCTAAGTGATGAAGTCATTGCAGGAATTGTTCTGAGTGGTACAGAAATTAAATCCATAAGACTTGGCAAAGCCCATATAACTGATGCCTATTGTGAATTTATTAAAGGGGAATTATATATCAAAAATATGTTTATTTCGGAATATGTTTTTGGATCCTATAATCGGCATGAGCCCCGCACAGAACGAAAACTATTACTCAATAGAAAAGAACTAAAAAAATACGAAATAAAAACTAAGGAGAAAGGATATACAATAATTCCGTTGAAGTTATTCATTAGCGAAAAAGGTTTGGCCAAATTAGAAATTGCTTTGGCGAGAGGAAAAAAACTCTATGACAAACGTGACAGTATTAAACAAAAAGATGTTCAGCGCGATATGGATCGTGAACGAGTTTAATTTGGAGATGCCTTTGTTTAGTCTCTTCAAAAAAACTCAATTTAACCACATTGAGTAAGCCCTAAAACGAATAAATTAAGAAAAAAATAGCCATGAATTTGCTAATCCTTTACACCTTTTTAATTCCCACAATTATCACTTCTATATTGGCTTTTAAGAATCCAGAGCTCTTTGATAAGTTAAAATTTAACCCTGCGCATATTCAAAACTCTAGAGAGTGGTATCGCTTTTTCAGCTACGGATTTATCCATGCAGACTTTTTCCACTTGATAATCAATATGTATGTTTTATATAGCTTTGGAGAAATTGTACTTTATGACTTTCAATCCATTTTTGGAACCCAAGCCAATTTATATTTCACATTGCTGTATATACCGGCATTGGCAATAAGTGTTATTCCAAGCTATTTGAAAAACAAGGAAAATGTATTTTATAATGCGGTTGGAGCATCGGGAGCCGTTTCAGCAATAGTTTATACCGCCATTATTTTAAATCCTACCTTAACAATGGGCTTAATATTTATTCCAATTCCCTTACCTGCCTGGATTTTTGGACTTTTATACATTATCTACACCATTGTGATGAGCAAACGCGAAGACACACGAATTGGACATAGTGCACATTTATGGGGCTCAGTTTATGGAATGCTTTTTATTCTGATTTTGGAACCAGAAATTTATGTTTGGTTTATTAGTCAGATTTTGGGTTAGCATGTCCCAAAATATCTATTTCACAATTAAACCATAAATCGCTGACAGATCAATATTATAAAACCTAGCTCCAAAGTAATCCATTTCAACGCACTTTATCAATGATTATTTTTTTGTGATTACCTGATACATGATACACCACTTCTTTTCTGTTTCCCATTTCATTTACATAAATAAGATCAAACTCATATTCTGAATCTTTCTCACAAGGAAAATCCGAAATAATGAAGTACTCTCTTTCTTTAATATCGGGGATCGCCCTTGCAGGTATAAAAGAAATTGTCTTATACCCTTTTTTATAAAAATCATAACCTGCTAAGATATTAGTATTACTATCATTAAAGATAAAATTGATTCTCTCAACACTTGTAAATATAGAGTCCAACACATGTTCCTTTTGAATCTTTTTTATAAATCTGGTCATTTCCACACAATCTCCATTAGCACTATCAATAATTGCAATAATACTATCATCCAGTATTGGTTCAATCTTCGGTTTTTTGATCAAGTACACGAGATTAAACATCTGATATTGATCATTCATTTCATATTCTGTGACTTTCAGTTTACCAGTAACTTTTACATGTTCATTATACATAGTGTCCGGCCAACTATCAGCCTTATTAAGTCTATAGCTTATTCCATCAGACTTCAGAGATCCACCGGCTTTATACCAGTTTTCAGTAATCTTCGCATAAAGAGTAACTTCTCCATAATTAGTAACCTGAATTTTTTTAGGTCCACGGCAACTTTGTAATAATGTTATTGTGATTATAAATAAAAGTATGTTTTTCATTTTAAAATATTATTATGATTTCTCAAAATATGAGCCATTTAGCGAATTATTATTAAAATTTGAGCTACAAATATATTGATAATAAAGACACACTGTGTTTTTAGACTTTATTTAGTTAGAATTATTGCTAAGGCATTTGAATACGTCCATTATCAATAGGGTTAACCATGAATAATCGGTTTTTAAACTAACCAAGAGGTGTAATCTAATAGCTGAGGTGCTTCCTGGAATTTAATAGAGTTGAGCCCATCAGAAAGATCTACAGAGCATTGGAATAAATTATAATCTCATTAAATTTCCGGGCTGAAAGCTCAATTTAATTGAGCCCGAGGCAAGGTCTCGGGTGAAAAATACCTATATCAGCCAGCGCCCTGAAAGGGCAGTTTTCTCTTCAAACCCTAGATACTAAACAACGAAAACAACATTAGTGATAGAAAATGGGAGATTTCACAATTACTAATTTGCCCTTACAGGGCGGATGATTAATTCTATGATCTATTATTAATCCAAGGCGATGCCATTGGGTTGAAATAAGCTGCCACTTTGTGGCGAAACATAGCTGTTGTAATATAGTTTGTTAATTCTAGATTTTATATTAACGATAAAATTCACAAACAAACAAATTTTCAGGCAAAAAAAAAGCTCCTAACAAACGCTAGGAGCTCTTAAATGAAGGTGGCGACGACTTACTTTCCCACAACTAAATGCAGTATCATCAGCGCTGACAGGCTTAACTTCTCTGTTCGGAATGGGAAGAGGTGGACACTGTCGCAATAGTCACCTTAAGACCTTAAATATCTTAATTCATGACATTAACAAAAGAAAAACTTTAAACAATTAACTTTCTTAAACTGGTAAAAACAATTTAGAAGAAGTCTACGGGTAATTAGTACTGCTCGGCTATGGTGTTACCACCTTTACACCTGCAGCCTATCAACGTCATCGTCTTTAACGACCCTTAAAAGAAGTCTCATCTTGAAGTGAGTTTCGTGCTTAGATGCTTTCAGCACTTATCTCATCCATACATAGCTACCCTGCGATGCAGCTGGCGCCACAACAGGTACACTAGAGGTATGTCCAACTCGGTCCTCTCGTACTAGAGTCAGGTCTCCTCAAACTTCTAACGCCCACAACAGATAGGGACCGAACTGTCTCGCGACGTTCTGAACCCAGCTCGCGTGCCATTTTAATGGGCGAACAGCCCAACCCTTGGGACCTTCTCCAGCCCCAGGATATGACGAGCCGACATCGAGGTGCCAAACCACTCCGTCGATGTGAGCTCTTGGGAGTGATTAGCCTGTTATCCCCGGCGTACCTTTTATCCTTTGAGCGATGGCCCTTCCATTCGGAACCACCGGATCACTATGTCCTACTTTCGTACCTGTTCGACTTGTTGGTCTCACAGTCAAGCACCCTTATGTCATTACACTCTGCGCATGATTACCAAACATGCTGAGGGTACCTTTGAAAGCCTCCGTTACGCTTTTGGAGGCGACCACCCCAGTCAAACTACCCACCACACACTGTCTCCGACTTGGTCGGATTAGACATCAGATAAATAAAGGCCGGTATTTCAAGGTTGACTCCACATTAGCTGGCGCCCACGCTTCATAGTCTCCCGGCTATCCTACACATCATTTATCCAATATCAATGTGAAGCTATAGTGAAGGTGCACGGGGTCTTTCCGTCCCGTTGCGGGTAAACGGCATCTTCACCGTTACTACAATTTCACCGAGCTCATGGCTGAGACAGCGCCCAGATCGTTACACCATTCGTGCAGGTCGGAACTTACCCGACAAGGAATTTCGCTACCTTAGGACCGTTATAGTTACGGCCGCCGTTTACTGGGGCTTCATTTCAAAGCTTCTCTCCCGAAGGAAATAACATCTCCACTTAACCTTCCAGCACCGGGCAGGTGTCAGGCCTTATACGTCATCGTTAGATTTTGCAAAGCCATATGTTTTTGATAAACAGTCGCCTGGGCCATTTCTCTGCGGCCTCAATTGCTTGAGGCTCCCCTTATCCCGAAGTTACGGGGTTAGTTTGCCTAGTTCCTTAGCCATGATTCACTCGATCACCTGTGGATACTCTCCTCGACTACCTGTGTCGGTTTGCGGTACGGGTAGTTATTATCTAAGTTTAGAGGTTTTTCTTGGAAGTATGATTAGGTCCACTATCCACTCATCCGAAGACTCGTGGTACTATCTACCTTCAGCATGGTGTGCGGATTTGCCTACACTCCATATACCTACAGTATTCAACGTGCTATTCCGTCAGCACGCGGGACTTTCACTGCTCCGTCACCTCATCACAACAATAACTAGTATCGGAATATTAACCGATTGTCCATCGACTTCCCCATTCGGGTACGCCTTAGGTCCCGACTAACCCTGATCCGATTAGCGTTGATCAGGAATCCTTAGTCTTACGGTGTGCGGGTTTCTCGCCCGCATTATCGTTACTTATGCCTACATTTGCTTTTCCAGACGCTCCACAATAAGTCGCCTTACTGCTTCAACGCCGACTGGAATGCTCCCCTACCAATCATATAAATATGATTCCATAGCTTCGGTAATATGTTTTATGCCCGATTATCATCCACGCTCAATCGCTCGACTAGTGAGCTGTTACGCACTCTTTAAATGAATGGCTGCTTCCAAGCCAACATCCTAGCTGTCGCTGCAATCGAACCTCGTTAGTTCAACTTAACATATATTTGGGGACCTTAGCTGATGGTCTGGGTTCTTTCCCTCTCGGCTACGGACCTTAGCACCCATAGCCTCACTCCCGTGAAACATGTTATAGCATTCGGAGTTTGTCAGGGTTTGGTAGGCGGTGAAGCCCCCTAGCCCAATCAGTAGCTCTACCTCTATAACACTTAACACGAGGCTGTACCTAAATACATTTCGGGGAGTACGAGCTATCTCTCAGTTTGATTAGCCTTTCACCCCTACCCACAACTCATCCAAAGACTTTTCAACGTCAACTGGTTCGGTCCTCCATCCGCGGTTAAGCGGACTTCAACCTGGTCATGGGTAGATCACCAAGTTTCGCGTCTACCCCCCCTGACTGTGCGCCCTATTCAGACTCGCTTTCGCTACGACTTCCTCCGTCTTCGGAGTTAATCTTGCCAGAGAGGAGTAACTCGTAGGCTCATTATGCAAAAGGCACGCTGTCACCAAATAAATTGGCTCCAACCGCTTGTAAGCGCATGGTTTCAGGGTCTATTTCACTCCTCTGTTCGAGGTGCTTTTCACCTTTCCCTCACGGTACTTGTTCACTATCGGTCTCTCAGTAGTATTTAGCCTTAGCGGATGGTGCCGCTAGATTCAGACAGAATTTCTCCGGTTCCGCCTTACTCAGGATACTGCTAGAATGGTACTAAATTTCGTGTACGGGACTTTCACCCTCTTCGGTCATATTTTCCAAAAATATTCCACTATCTAATACTTCTCCATAGCGCAGTCCTACAACCCCGAGTTTGCCGTAACAAAATCGGTTTGGGCTGTTCCCCGTTCGCTCGCCACTACTTAGGGAATCACTATTGTTTTCTCTTCCTGGGGGTACTTAGATGTTTCAGTTCTCCCCGTTCGCTTCCTATAACTTTGTCATAGAATACCATATCTTCAATATGGTAGGTTGCCCCATTCGGATATCTCCGGATCAAAGGTTATTTGCACCTCACCGAAGCTTTTCGCAGCTTATCACGTCCTTCGTCGCCTCTGAGAGCCTAGGCATCCGCCATGCGCCCTTAGTAACTTCTTTCTAATTTTTAGTTTGTCATATTATCCTATTTCTAAAATAATACGTCCACAGTTTGCTTTTACTCGCTCTCGCAAGTTTCTTGTTTTACTCGTTTTTCTCTTGTCAATATGTCAATGAACCGTTTCCTAATAAAAGGAAAGTTAATTATTATGGAATCGAACCACAATCCTACTTTAATACAATACTAAAGTCGCTCTAAGCCAATGAGCTATAATAAAATGAACAATCTCATAAATTTCAAATAAAATATCTGAATATTAGTGGAGAATATCGGAGTCGAACCGATGACCTCCTGCGTGCAAGGCAGGCGCTCTAGCCAGCTGAGCTAATCCCCCCAAAATAGTATGTCACTACTTTAAGTGTAGTCTCGGGCAGATTTGAACTGCCGACCCCTACATTATCAGTGTAGTGCTCTAACCAGCTGAGCTACGAGACTGTTATAAAGAAGAGCAGAAAAAATAAGAAGAAAATACTAAACTACGTCAAGAGTTCGGGAAACTCTAGAAAGGAGGTATTCCAGCCACACCTTCCGGTACGGCTACCTTGTTACGACTTAACACCAGTTACTAGTTTTACCCTAGGCCGCTTCTGCCGAAACAGATCACAGACTTCAGGTACCCCCAGCTTCCATTGTTTGACGGGCGGTGTGTACAAGGCCCGGGAACGTATTCACCGTATCATTGCTGATATACGATTACTAGCGAATCCAACTTCACGAAGTCGAGTTGCAGACTTCGATCCGAACTGAGACCGGCTTTGGAGATTCGCTCCCTGTCACCAGGTGGCTGCCCTCTGTACCGGCCATTGTAGCACGTGTGTAGCCCTAGACGTAAGGGCCGTGCTGATTTGACGTCATCCCCACCTTCCTCTCGGCTTACGCCGGCAGTTCCCTTAGAGTCCCCGGCTTGACCCGCTGGCAACTAAGGGTAGGGGTTGCGCTCGTTATGGGACTTAACCCGACACCTCACGGCACGAGCTGACGACAACCATGCAGCACCTTGTAAATAGTCCCGAAGGAAAAGACTGTTTCCAATCTATGCAATCTACATTTAAGTCTAGGTAAGGTTCCTCGCGTATCATCGAATTAAACCACATGCTCCTCCGCTTGTGCGGGCCCCCGTCAATTCCTTTGAGTTTCAACCTTGCGATCGTACTCCCCAGGTGGATCACTTAATGCTTTCGCTTGGACGCTGACTGTGTATCGCCAACATCGAGTGATCATCGTTTACGGCGTGGACTACCAGGGTATCTAATCCTGTTCGCTCCCCACGCTTTCGTGCATTAGCGTCAATAATAGCCTAGTAAGCTGCCTTCGCGATCGGTGTTCTGTAGCATATCTAAGCATTTCACCGCTACATGCTACATTCCGCCTACTTCGTCTATATTCTAGCCCTACAGTATCAATGGCAGTTTCTCGGTTGAGCCGAGAGATTTCACCACTGACTTATAAGGCCGCCTGCGCACCCTTTAAACCCAATAAATCCGGATAACGCTTGGATCCTCCGTATTACCGCGGCTGCTGGCACGGAGTTAGCCGATCCTTATTCATATACTACCGTCAGGCAGGGACACGTCCCTACGTTTCTTGGTATATAAAAGCAGTTTACAACCCATAGGGCCGTCATCCTGCACGCGGCATGGCTGGGTCAGACTTGCGTCCATTGCCCAATATTCCTCACTGCTGCCTCCCGTAGGAGTCTGGTCCGTGTCTCAGTACCAGTGTGGGGGATAATCCTCTCAGAACCCCTAGACATCGAAGTCTTGGTGAGCCGTTACCTCACCAACTAACTAATGTCACGCATGCCCATCTTTAACCGCCGGAGCTTTAATCATTATACAATGCTGCATTATGATATTATGTGATATTAATCCCAATTTCTCAGGGCTATCTCTCTGTTAAAGGTAGGTTGCATACGCGTTACGCACCCGTTCGCCACTCGTGTATCTCCGAAGAGACCTTACCGTTCGACTTGCATGTGTTAAGCCTGCCGCTAGCGTTCATCCTGAGCCAGGATCAAACTCTTCATTGTATAAAATGTTATTATATGTCTTGAGTATTTAATCCCGTCCTCTTTTTATTGACGTCGCTTTCGTATTTATCTTTTTACTTTATTCTGCTCATTACTTTCAAAGAACTTCTCAGCTCATGACTCCTTTTACTCGGATAAAAAAAGTGATCAACCCATCCTTCTATTGATGTGTTACCACTTCCTATTTTTTTAACCTCAGCTTTCGTATCATGAACTCCCCCTTGCGGGGCTGCAAAGATATATACTTTTTATTCCTAAAAAACATTTTTCTTCGCTTTTTTCTAAAAATCTTTTTCGCTTTCCTTTCTCCCTTTTCTCTTCCCTCGTTAGCGGCTGCAAATATACACCCTTTTATTCTTTTACCTAATCTTTTTTCATCTTTTTTGTGCCTTTCTTGAAATTAATTATAAATTGTTGAAAATCCTAGTTTTATGAAATGTTTGCTGCCCGATTTTAACTGGTTTAGCGATGGTTTGTTTGAAATTTGATGCTATTACTCTTCGAACTTGTAATTATTTTCGTGATTTATATCGAAAAAGCACTGCCATCTTCCAAATTATTTGTTATTTTGCATTAAATATATTTATACATGTTGACAAAATATATCCCTTTTTATAAAAGAAACTTAAAACTAGCTCTTCCAATCATCCTTTCTCAAGCGGGTCAGGTTGTCGTTCAGCAGGTCGATACCATGATGGTAGGCTATGTTGGCACCCCAGAATTAGCTGCATCAGCATTTGCAAACTCCATATTTATCATCGGAATGATCATCGTTATGGGTTTTACGTTTGGATTAACACCAGCAGTGGGTCACTCTCTTGTTAAAAAAGATAATAAATATCTATCAAAACTACTGTTTAACGCATATGTACTTAATCTAGGTTTTGCCGTCATTATATCAATTCTACTGTATATCACAAGTTTCTTTTTTAATCATATGGGGCAAGATGTACTTATTGAGGAACTTTCTAAACCTTATTTCTATACACTAGTGTTGTCAATCCTTCCGTTGATTATATTTATGACCAATAAGCAATTTGCTGAAGGTATCGGTGATACCAAAAATGCGATGTATGTAACCATCTCTTCTAACCTTTTGAATGTTGCCCTAAATTATGTTTTAATTTTTGGAAAGTTTGGCGCGCCTGAAATGGGATTACTAGGAGCTGGAATTGCAACCTTAATTTCTCGTGTATATATGGCAAGTAGTTTTATGATTATTTTCTATTATAATAGGCATTTCAAACATTATATAAAAGGGATATTCCTATACCGTATTAATAAGGTATTAATTGGCAAGCTGTTTTCATTAGGGATTCCTATTTCAATGCAGCTGCTTTTAGAAGTGCTCGCCTTTGGACTAAGTGCAATTATGGCAGGATGGCTAGGAATTATTCCTCTTGCAGCACATCAAGTTGCCATAGGTTTAGCCAGTGTTACTTTTATGATTGTAGTGGGAATTGGTTCAGCAACCACAATAAGAGTTTCACATCAATACAGCCAACATGATCTGCATGGTTTGATGATGGCCGCTAAAGCATCAATCCATATTGTTTTAGTTTTTATGAGTTTTACCGCCATTTCCTTTTTGATATTTAGGAATTACTTACCAATGATTTACACCAATGATATTGCAGTAATTAACTTAGCCGCACAGTTGCTCATTATTGCAGGCGTATTTCAATTATTTGATGGATTACAAGCTGTATTAATCAGTATATTACGCGGTTTTGGCGATGTAAAACACGCAATGGTATATGCTTTTATTGCCTATATTTTAGTTAATCTTCCCTTGGGATATTATCTTGGATTTAAATTAGAATTAGGAATAATAGGAATTTGGATAGCATTTATCACAGGGCTTGGAGCTGCAGCAATTATGTTTTTATGGCGATTTAGAGTAATTTACTATCAATTAAAGTTCGATAAAGAGTTCAATAAACAATAAAAAAAATCTGCAGACTGCTATGGAATAGCATGAGATTTTTAACAAATCTCTAAGCTAAATAATACGTAATTTTGCAAAAACATAAAATATATGAACGAACAAAAACATAGAGCAGGATTTGTAAATATACTTGGAGCGCCAAACGTTGGAAAGTCAACATTGATGAATGCTATTATTGGCGAAAACTTGAGCATAATTACTTCGAAAGTGCAAACGACTCGTCATCGAATTATGGGTTTTCTAAATGGTGAAGATTTTCAAATTGTATTTTCAGACACCCCCGGTATTATTAAAGAACCTAGTTATAAACTTCATGCAGCCATGATGAGTTATGTAGATTCTGCGCTTGAAGATGCTGACATTTTTCTATATGTTACGGAAGTAAAAGATGATATTCTTCATGAAGATATTATTCAACGGATGAAATCCTCCACTGCCAAAATCATCATTGTTCTCAACAAAATTGATCTATCAAACCAAGAAGCTGTTGAAAATAGAATTATTTTTTGGCAAAATATTCTACCAGAAGCAGAAGTTATTCCTGTTTCTGCACTTCATAAATTTAATATTGAAGCAGTACTTCAAAAAATTCTAGACAATTTACCAGAAAGTCCAGAGTACTACCCTAAAGATCAATTGACTGATAAGAATATGCGTTTCTTTGTTAGCGAGCTAATAAGAGAGCAAATTCTTTTGCAATATAAAAAGGAAATTCCTTATTCAACAGAAATTGTAGTTGAAGAGTATAAGGATGTACCATTCAGAATTGACATTAGAGCTACAATTTATGTGATTCGAGAAACCCAAAAAATGATTATCATTGGGAAAAACGGACAAGCAATCAAGAGTTTAGGCATTGAGGCTCGAAAACAAATTGAGGAGTTTACTGGCAAGCATATCTTTTTAGATTTGACCGTAAAAGTGAGTAAAGATTGGCGTGAAAATGATAATCAATTGAAAAGATTTGGATATTCAAACAGTTAACAAATGAAATTACTTGTTTTAGTTTTATTACAATTTGTGATTACCTTTGCTATTGGGCAAAAAACAGAGCGCTTTGATGGAGAATTTTATAATGGAATTAGCATCAAAGGCACTGCCAACTACACTTATTATACGGATAGTAATAATAAAAATATCAAGCATGGGTCTTTTCGATATTCTGCACGTGAAAAAACGGATTCATGGAGGTATAGCCATTCCATATCAGGAAGTTATGATAATGGTTTGAAGGACGGAATTTGGACTTATAATTTAGTTTCTAAAGATTTTGATAAAGACCAATATGGCTACTTTTTTGATGTGGAAGTTCAATTGACAGCAGCATATTCAAAGGGAAATCCGCAGGGCAAATGGCAATACCACTGTTTAATTAGCAAACATAAAAGAATAGCCAAACAAGGAAAATTCAGAAATACAGATGAATCGATTACCGAAAACATAAATATTGCTTTGAATTGGAAAAATGGAGTATTGATTGATTCACTGATAATTAATGACCTACTTAAGCAAACTATCTCTATAAGTATGGACGATCGAGGTTTTTTAAACGGAGCATACTCAATTGAAACTAAAAGTAAAATAGACACCAAGAATTACGAAGCCGGCATTCTAGCCAGCACCATTAAAGGCGGTATTGAGGAAACTGATGTTGAATATGCGGCTTATAAAAAACTTAAGTCTCCTGAAAGCCAAGTCAAAAAGAAAAAAAACAGTGTTTTAAGCCAAAAACCAAATGATATAGAAACATATCTGAACAAGTATATTTATAATGAAGTTTACTTCATGAGTAGGTATATTGATGGCGATTTACTATTGATTACTGATAAAAAATTTGGAGACTTTATAGTGAAATATAAAGGTTTATATTATTTCGAATTAAGTCCCATTTTAAATTCTAAAGAGTTAGAAATTGAAAACGACATCAAAGTAAAATACGAAAAAATAAAGCAGGCAGAATGGCAAGTAAACCAGAATATTAGGAAAAATCCAAAGGTTCAAAGATATATTGACGATAAATTAAGGATAACAACGGCCTTAAAAGAATACGACCGCTTTGAATGTCAAATGAGCTATTATAAGAAATATGTAAGTTTAGAAAAGCTCTTAAAAGATGGTCAGTATAAATGCTTTAACATGCCTGATGCGGATAAATTCAAAACCAAAATTGACTATCTGAATTCATTAAATGAGATGTCGATAAAGCAATATTCAATATTAACGGCTTATCAACAATTATAAACAATGGAGAATACAGCAATAGAAGCAGATGTTTTAGGGAATGGCTTTAAAAATCAGAAAATTTCTTTGGAAAATGACTATGATGGAGAACAGCATGCAACATTAGTTTTTAGAAATACTAAGCAAGAAACAAGCAAGGCTGTACTTTATATCCATGGATTTATCGATTACTTTTTTCAAACTGAATTAGCAGACCATTTCAACGAGTGGGGATATAATTTCTATGCTGTAGATTTGAGAAAATATGGCCGAAGTTTAATGGCTCATCAACATCCAAATTACACAGAAAATATTCACAATTATTTTGAGGAAATTGACGAGTCCATTAGGGTTATGAAATCTAGAGGAAACAAAGAGATTATCCTAATAGGACATAGTACCGGGGGACTTACCACTTCACTTTATGCCCATCATAAAAAAAATATCGATGGGCTGATTTTGAATAGCCCATTTTTCGAACTGAATATTTCTAAATCTTTAAAAGCTATTAGTCCACTAGTTATATTGATTGGAAAATATTTTCCATATTTAAAAACTGATGGATTAACCCAGCATTACCCACAAAGCTTGCATAAAAACTACAAGGGTTCGTGGGAATTTAACGAAAACTGGAAACCCATCACAAATTTTCCTGCATATTTAGGATGGACAAGAGCCATTAGTCGAGCTCAAAAGGAACTCCAAAATGGACTAGATATCAATTGCCCTATTTTAGTTTTACATAGTGATAAAAGTTATTTCGGTAAAAATTGGGATGAACAAATTAGGACTTCTGATGCTGTACTAAATATTGATGATATGAAACAATATGCAGATGGACTTGGAAAAGACGTCACAAAAACTGAGATTAAAGATGGAATTCATGACTTAGTTTTATCAAAAACTGAAGTAAAGAAAACTGTTTATCTTAAAATGCAGCAATGGTTGCTCGAAAAAGGGCTGTAAATAAAGCATTTTCTTCTATAATTAATTATGTTTAACATCCTCTTCATCCGTGCATAGGAATCAATTATCTTTGATCTTTATTAATAAACAATCAACTATATTAGAAATTGAAAAAAAACATTTCATTTTTTCTATACATAACACTGCTAATTAGCCTATTAATTAGTTCAATCTCCTATGCCCAAACTACAAAAATAACTGGAATAGTAAGTGACTCACTTAGCGGAGAACCTCTTCCTTTTGTAAACGTACAGCTTTTAGGAACAAAAATAGGCGCTACAACTGGTTTTGATGGCAGTTTTGTGATTAGCACAAATGCTATCGGAGATTCAATTCTTATCAGTTATGTTGGCTATTATCCCAGAAAAATAAAGGTAAAAAGTGGTAGCTATCAAGATATCAATATATCTCTTGCGCAGGCAAATATAGAATTAAGTACGGTGGTTATTCTTCCATCTGAAAATCCTGCACATAAAATTTTAAGGAAAGTTATTGCCAATAAGATTAATAACTCTCAATATAATTTTGAGGCCTACGAGTATAAAATATATAATAAGGTACAAGTTGACGCAAACAATATTACAAATGATTTTAAAAACAGGAGGTCAATGCGACCATTTCAATTTGTTTTTGAAAACATTGATACTTCAACTATTAATGGCAAATCCTATTTACCCTTATTACTTTCTGAGACTATTTCGGAATTTTACTACAGAAAAAATCCAGAAGCAAAAAAAGAGACCATTATCGCTTCTAGAATTTCAGGCGTTAATAATTCAAGCGTTTCGCAATTTACAGGCGCGATGTATCAAAGTATCAATATTTACGACAATTACATGTCGATATTTGATAAAAACTTTGTGAGTCCAATTGCAGATTTTGGTCTTCGTACATATCGTTACTATTTGATTGACAGTGCATTTATAGATGGAAACTGGTGCTACCAAATTATGTTTAAACCTAAACGAATACAAGAAGCGACATTTACTGGTGAACTTTGGATTACGGACACCACCTTTGCTGTAAAAAAAGTGGATATGAAAATTGAGAAAGTGAATCTCAATTTCGTGAATGCGATATTGATTCAACAGGATTTTACGCTTTTCGACCATCAATATTGGATGCTCGAAAGAGAAAGCTTTGTTGCTGACTTTAATATTGTTGAAAAAACAAAAAGAATTACAGGTTTCTATGGGCATAAAACCACACTTTATCAGGATATTATCATTAATAAACCACGCCCTAAAGAAGATTATAGAACAAACGTTGCGGTAGAAATTGATGACGATGCTTGGGACAAACCTAAAGCATACTGGGACACAGCACGTTTTGAGGAATTAAATTTAGAGGAGGAGAAAATTTACACAATGGTTGACACCATAACTGAGATGCCAGCTTTTCAAAATATATACGATTTGATTGTAATGTTAGCAACCGGATATTATGAAACGCCATATTTCGAGTACGGACCTTATTTTACTGTGTATAGTTTCAATTCCATTGAGGGTAACCGATTTAGAGTTGGTGGCAGAACGAGTAGTGAATGGAATGATAAGTTTAGGTTCTACGGTCACCTTGCATATGGAACTAAAGATGAGGAGTTTAAATTCGGTCTTGGCACCACTTTTATACTTAATAATAATCCTAGAAAGGCTTTAGATTTTAGTTATAAAAAGGACATGGAGCAACTTGGAGAAAGTGTGCGAGCTTTGCAACAAGACAATATTATTTCAAGTATATTTAGAAGTTCACCAAATAATACTTTAACCATGGTGGAGCAATACAAGGCCTCATTTGAATATGAATATTTTAATGGTTTTAGTAATACACTAACTTTTAATCATCGAGAAGTTTTTCCGCTAAAAGAAACCCAATTTGAGATTTTCAAAAATGGACCCGACAAAGCACCTCATGTTTATAATAGCATAATTACCAGTGAAATAGAACTAAAAACACATTTCGCTTATCATGAAGTATTCCTAGTGGATAAATTTTCAAGAAGTAGTCTTGGCACTAAATACCCTCACATAAATATTTGGTATGCATATGGAATACCAAACCTTCTAAACTCACAATTCGAATATCATAAATTTCAAATTTCGGCTTATCAAAATATAAATATAGGAACCATTGGACGCTCTACTTATATTCTATCCTATGGAAAAATTTGGGGGCAACTCCCCTATCCTCTTCTGGAGGTGCATCCTGGAAACGAGACCTATAGTTACGACGATTTTTCATATAGCCGGATGAATTATTATGAATTTATTAGCGATGAGTATTTTTTGGCCAACTTTTCTCACAATTTTCAAGGATTATTTTTCAACCATATACCACTTTTAAGAAGACTTAAATGGCGTGAAGTAACCTATTTCAAAGTTTTGTTTGGAACACTAACTAAAGATAATTTGGAATACTCAACATTTCCAAGCAATACATCAAGGCTAACCAAACCCTATTATGAAGTTGGACTTGGCATTGAGAATATCTTTAAGTTTGTTAGAGTTGACTTTACATGGCGACTAAATTATTTAGACAAACCAGACGTTAGACCCTTTGGTATAATGGCTTCAATGCGAATCGATTTTTAAGTAATTTTGGTCATTAAATGTATTACCTTTGCAGCCAAATATGTTCATAACATATTTTACAGATATGAGGTTAAAATATTTAACTTTTAATCTCCTATATTGTTTTACATTAAACAAATACGTTACATTAAAAAGCATTTAATCCATTTGATTAAATCATAAATTTTAGAAATTCAGTATGGCAAAAACCCATTCATTTCATATCCCAGTTATGGGCATAGGATTTACTATAGACACCCCATTAAAAGTCTCTCATTACGGCATTAATTCGGTTATTTCTTTGGTAGATGATATTCTTCTTGAAAAAATCCGCAAAATGTATTGCGAAAAATTAGCAATTCCATTTCATGATATCTCAACTAAAATAGAAGATTTTAGAGCCAAAAGGATTACTTCTTATTTGAATATGATTAACGAGTTATCAGAAAAGAAATTTGAAGAAATAAAAAATGCATCTGCCGATGCAGGATTAGGGATAAAAGATTACTTCAATACTTTACCTGACAGTTCAGCTATTAAACAAGAATTCAATAGTCTAACTAGTAAGTATTTCAACTTCAATGAAATTAAAACTTGGCTAAATGATAATTTATCCAGAGGCAGCATTGATGTAAATATCATGACAAAAATTGATAAGGACAACTACAAAAATGGCGAGCAACTTCCTATTGAATTCAACGATGCACATGCAGCACTAAGGGGTTTTGCAAAAAGTAATCTTGAATCTTCTCTTATCCTTTCAGCTGGTATGAACCCAAGGCTTTATAATTATTTGGAGAGTTTTGAGGATTTCTACCCAGATGAAAATGGAAAAATTAAAAAGAAAATTGCTTTAAAGGTAAGTGATTATCGATCAGCAATAATTCAAGGAAAATATTTTGCTAAAAAAGGAATTTGGGTTTCTGAATACAGAATTGAGTCAGGATTAAACTGTGGTGGCCATGCATTTGCTACAGATGGCTTTTTAATGGGTCCAATTTTGGCAGAGTTCAAAAAGAACAAGCAAGAGCTCATTAATTCAATACATGAAGTATTGGTACATGGACTTACTACCAAAAACTTGACAGTGCCATCAATGCCTTTACCCATTTTAATTACGGCACAAGGCGGAGTTGGTACAACAGAAGAACATGATTTTTTAATAGAACATTACGACATCGACTCTGTGGGTTGGGGAACACCATTCCTACTTGTACCAGAGGCTACAACTGTTGACGAACCAACTATTAATCAATTAATTGCATCACAAGAAAAAGATTTATACTTGAGTAATATTTCTCCTTTGGGTGTTCCATTTAATAGTATGCGGAACAATACAAAAGACCTTGAAAAACTTTCATTAATTGAAAAAGGAAAGCCCGGAAGTTTATGCCCCAAGCAGTATCTAGTTTCTAATAAAGAATATACAGACAAAGCAATTTGTACTGCTTCACATCGATTTCAAAAGATTAAAATTGATGAATTGGATCAAGAAAATCTAAGTCCAATAGAGTATAAAACTAAGTTTGATAAAATTGTTGACAAAGCATGTATTTGCGTTGGATTGGGCACATCTGCACTAATAAAAAACAATGTTGACACTAGAATTGAAGGTGAAGGCGTTTCCGTTTGTCCTGGTCCAAATATGGCCTACTATTCAAAAAAATTAAGTTTGAAAGAAATGATTGACCATATATATGGCCGAGCTAATGTAATATCGCATCCAAATAGGCCTAATATGTTTATCAAAGAATTAGGATTATACATTGACTATCTGAAGAATCGTATTGAAGAGTCAGAAAATGCTATGACTATTAGGCAAGAGAAATATTTGTTGACATTTGCGAAAAACCTCAATGATGGTATTCAGTATTACGATTCATTATTTACAAATGCACTAGGTAAATTTGAAGATGCAAAGGAAAGTATATTAAAAGAGTTGGAGATTAATAAAAACGCTTTACGTTTACTGCGCTTAAAAATTGAAGGACTTTCCTTAACTCCAGTATTAGCGAGCTAAAGTTTAATAAATAAATATATCTAAGCAGCACAAATTAATAATTTGTGCTGCTTTTTTTCTTCCTAAGAATTACTTTTCTTCCAAGGTTCCATTAGCATGCAATGCAAAACGACCTTTCTCTTTTGGATGTGTTGGCTCATTACTTTCCCAAGGCCATGCACCAAATTGGGTTTCTCTATAATCTCTAAATGCTTCCTGAATTTCAATTTCAGAATTCATTACAAAAGGACCATATTGCACAACTGGTTCACTTATTGGTTTACCTTGCAGCAACAGAATAAAACACTCTTGTTCTCCAGCTTCAAAAAAACAATTGCCATTATCCTTAACTTGGATAGAATGATATGGAGGAATCAGTTCACTTTCCATCTTTAATCCAGCTCCCTGGTAAAAATACAATGTTCTATTTGTTCCCATACTGGCTTCTGGCAGTGTCCATTTTGCATGCGGTTTAAGTCTTACTGTAATTATCAGCACTTCATTTTCTACATCAGCAGCCCACGAATCAGGAGTTGGATTTGGTGCTTGAATTTGATTTAATGATCCAGCAATTAAGTTGATCTCTGTAACATTACCATTTTCATCAAACTCTTTTAAAAGCGGAATATGATCTTCCCAAAGCATTTTGAAATGTGGCTCAACAAATTTTTTGCTCTTTGGTAAATTTAACCATACCTGAAATAGTTCTAAATGATTTTCTTTATCTTGATGAATTAAAGGAAACATTTCGGCATGTTGAACACCTTTACCAGCTGTCATCCATTGTACATCTCCAGCGCCAAAACGACCAGCAGCACCGAGTGAATCTGTATGATCAATTATGCCTTCCTTAACAATCGTTATGGTTTCAAAACCGCGATGTGGGTGACTAGGAAATCCCGGAATTGACTGACCATGGTACATTCTCCAACCATCTTTAATCGTAAAGTCATTTCCTAAATTTCGTCCAATTAATGATTTATCTGGCCCCATTGACATATTTCCCTTGGGATATAAATCGCGATGATGTGCACAAAAAATAAATGGATCTTGAGTTTTCCAAGGAAAACCAAGTGGTTTAATGATCATTCTTTTATCTTGATTCATAAGATTGTATAAGTTTTCTAAAATTAGGATTAATAAAAATCTAAAGTAATTAATTTACAGTCAAAAATAAGAATAATCATGGAGATATAAAATTAAATAGCCTAATATATAACATCGTTGCTTTTTCGATCAAAAGTCATGAAAACAAATTAAAAATGGTGGGAAAATATTTTAAAATAAACCATAAATAAAATAATAAGCCCTACGAAATATGAATACTTCATAGGGCTCAAAACTGTAAATACTAATAATCAAAAATAATTATAAACCATTCTTATGTATGTAATTATATAACAATTAACTTAGCTGAATGAACCTGTTTTGAATCATCCATAATTCTAATCAAATAAATGCCTTTAGCGATTGTGGAAATATCTATTTCAACAGCAACTTGATCTATATTTGGGTACAATTTGTTTGACAAAACCAAACGGCCGCTTAAATCATATAAGCTTATGTCAACATTTTTTGACTGATTATTTGCCAATTCAACGATTAAATTACTATTATTTTGATAAACCTTAATTGGAGAATTACTACGATTTACAGAAATAGTTTCATAAACTTTAACTTGTCCGTTAAAATCAACTTCATGCAGTTGATAGTAGGTAGTTCCATCTATTTCATCAAAATCTTCTACCTGATAAGTATTTGAAACAGTAGAATTTCCATGAGATTTTTCGACAAAAGCACTTTTGAAATTAATGTTATCTCGACTTTTAAAAAGCTCGAAATAATTAGAATTTTCTTCAGAGGCAGTAGCCCAGCTAATTAGGTTTGATTTTTCTAGAGCAGTTCCTCTAAAATAGATTAAATCAACGGCCAATGGTTTGGCCTCTGCACTAACAGCTCGGACAGAAGTAGAAGTTAGGTCTGTGAGTGCTGAATAAGTTACTGTATAAGGATCAGATCCTGATACTGTAGTTGATGCGGAATTCCAAACAGAAGAATATGCGCTAGAAAAAGCGGTAGTACGTTCAAATGCATTAACCTCATCGGTTGCATTCCATTGAATTACTAAATCCACCTCATGTATTTGATCACTGTAAACAATCCAAGTTCTATCAACCAAAGGATCAGTTAATGCCAAATTGGTTCCTGTAGTTCCATCCGACCAAACGCCATCTAAAAGGCTAACATTAAAATACTGAGAAGAACCAGAAGTTAAAGAAACCATTGCTGGTGAATACGAAGTTGACGTTCCAACAGGAAAAACAATTTGAGACCCAGATGAAACAGCATACATAATCAAACTACCGTCTTCTTCTGCATTTACAAAGTTGGAGCTGGAAAAGTCTGTGACTGTTGAACCATATATCATGGTCAAATCCTGATCAATCAAGCGGATAATTCCACTTGTAAAATGCAAATTTTCGGTAATTGACAAATCGGCACTAAGCAAGGCATCATTTGCAATATCGAGTTTTTTAAGATCAATGGCTGTAGTTCCACCAACTGATTGTTCGCTGCTACCATTGAGGTAAACCGTTCCAGTTCCATCACTTAATATGGATGTTGAAGCGGAATTATTCAGTAAATCGCCAGCCAAATAAGTTGAACCGCTGAGAAGTATTGTGCCAGGATTAGAATTATAATCTTGCATTATAAAATCTGCGCCCTGAGTAAGAACAATTTGGCTTGTAGCTCCAGAAACGATATAAGCTCCATTGCTTAATAAGCCTTGTGATAAACCCAAATTTAACTGAATCAACCACAGGACTATTATTAGGAAAATAGTTTTCATGATTTAAAGTTTAAAGGGTTAAATTATTTTGTAAACTCGGACCGACTACCCAATGAATTTATTTCAATATGGAAATCGAATTCTAATAATCCAGCATCATCTCCATAGGTATCACTTCCATTATTTGCATCTCGATATAAACGGCAAACAAGCATAGAAGATATTCCTTGACCAGTTCCATCTATTGCTGAAAACGATGCAATTTGATGTTGATTTTCTACACCAGATGCTGGAGTTGTAACCGACAAAGTAGCCATTGAAGGGAATGTAGAACCGAAACTAGCCCAAGAATATTCGAGCTTCCAAACTACATTTCCAGTACCACCATCAGTAGGGAACCAGTGAACATGAGGCATAATATCGCTTCCGGGAACATAAGTATGAGGAAGTTGAACTACAAATTGAATACTCTCATCACCATCTTTATCAAATCCATAAACAAGTAAATTACCTGTAAGATAAATATCACTAGGAGGGTCAGCAACTCCCTTTTTTGAGGTAGTAACAGGAACAGTTACATCATCAAATACAGTCGCATCTCCAATTAAAATTAATGAACCATCTGATTCTATTCTAACAAAATCATTAACACCACCTAATTCAATGTCTCCTGACATGTTATCTCCTATAAATTCAAACCATTTTGAACCATCGTAATACCAAAAGGAACTTGTAGTAGTAAAATAGGCGAATAACCCTTCAATGGGTGAGGTTATAGCAGTTGAGTCCGTAATACGTGGAATAACTATTCCTTTGGAGGTAGAATAAACATCGAGGACAGCGCTAGCATCAGGGGTATGAGTAACGTCGCTTACTCCAGTGTTTTGAGCAGAAATTTGTAAGCTAAATGACAGCAAGAAAGCGGTCATTAAAAGTGTAAGTTTTTTCATAGCAATTTGTTTTTAAGTGAGCAATATTTATTTATTATTATTAATCATAATTTAAACAAATAAAACAAAAACGCTAAAAAGTTATCCTATAATATTATATATCAAATCATTACTGACCGACAAAAATAATTCAGTGAATAAAATAAATCGGGCGAAAAAAATAATAATCCTCGCCCGATAGGTTGTAAATTTGTTTTTGCAAGAAAAATTTTTCAACCATGAGCAAAGATAATACAAAGAATTTAGTCGGTCAGCCGATTTTCAAACAATTGATAAAAATGCTACCCCGTGAAAAGTTTGACCTATTAGTTCGGCAAAACGGTAGCGACCGTTATTACAAAACATTTTTTTCATGGGACCAACTCATTACGATGCTGTTCGGTATATTCTCTCGATGTGATTCCATGGGGGAAGTGTGCGACAGCATGCGGGCTTTAGCCGGAAAACTGAATTATTTGGGGATGGATTGTTCCCCATCTAAAAGCACGGCAGGAGATGCTTTACGTGATCGCGACAACGAACTATTCAAGTTGTATTACTTTGTGTTGATTGAATATTTCAAGCCGCTTTTATCGGTCAGCCGAAAAGAAAAGATAAGTTTTGAGAAATTTTATGCATTTGACTCTACCACCATAACCTTGTTTTCGGATGTTATGAAAGGAGTTGGGCGTAACCCTAAAGGCGATGGCAAGAAGAAAGGCGGCTTAAAAGTCCACATGCTGACCGATGTACATGCTGATACTGCAGTTTTTGCCAAAATCAGCGAAGCAAAAATGCACGACAAGAAGTTCTTGCAGCATTTGAACCCCACCAAAGGCAGTATGTTGGTTTTCGATAAGGCATACAATTTTTATCAGCAGTTTGCCGAGTGGACGGAAGAAGATGTATTTTTCGTGTGCCGGCTGAAAGACAATGCCAAAGCCGAATTGCAAGAAGTTCTTTTTGATGAACCCTTAGGGAAAGATGGATATGGAGTATACAGAGTTGAGCATATCCACTTGAAATACAAGAAAGACAAACAAGAGAAAACACTGTGTTTGCGGCTTGTTTACTATAAGGATGAACAAGGCAGGAAATATAAATTCATCACAAATAATTGGGAAATAACAGCCGAAGAAGTTGCTTTAATATACAAATATAGATGGACGATAGAACTGACTTTTAAAAAATTGAAACAGAATTTTCAACTGCATTTTTTCTATTCAGAAACAGAGAATGGAATAAAAACACAAATTTGGTGCACTTTGATAGCCCATTTGCTGTTAAATGTAATTATGGCTTTATCCAAGAGCAAAAAGGCATTTTCAACTGTAGCAGCATTGATAAGGATACACCTGATAAGTCATTTGGATTTGACATGGGTAGTAAAAGAAGGTAGACGTGCCTACGTCAAACGTTTAAAAAGCAGGAACAAAAGCCCTTGTTCTGTTCAATTATCCTGTTATTAAAGGGGGGTAGGTTTTTGAAAAACCACAAAAATATTTTATAAAAAGCTAATATACTGATATCTACGAACGTAAAACTGACTGATTTCTAGTTTTGTCGGTTAATAGTGATATCAAATAATTATACTAATTACTTAATCTCAATAACTATTATTAGATTCGAATAAAAAGGCGATTTTGTGAGCATATTTGTTAAGTTAACCAATTTGTAAAACCACAAATTTCAGTATTTTTTAATTATAAATGAAATCTATAGATATTTTGAGCATTATGAGTCACAAAAGTACTACAATAATATACGAAAAGCAATAAAAAATAAATTTAAATTACAAATCACTCTAATTCAATGCATTACAACCATTTATTAATATTTAAACGAACATGTGTTCATAACTTTTATAATATATATCATTTTTACTTAGGTTAATGAACGCATGTTCATTATTTTTGCATCATAAATGAACCTAACAATTAAAGCCATGAAAACAAATATTATTTTAAAAGTTTTATTTCTAATTCCAGCAGTCCTTTTTATTGACTACTTATTATTAATAACAATTGGTTGTACTTCCTTCTTATTTGGAACTGGGCCAGCATTTTATTGCGGTCCTTATTGTATTGCATGCAAAATAATTATAAGTTTGTCGATTATTTTCATTCTATACATTGTATCACCAGAAATAGTTCAACTTTTTAAAAAACCTAAAAATGCCACGTCCACAAAAGAGCAGAAAAGTTCATAATCCACCAAAAATGCATGGCTTTAAGCCATTTGGCATTGCACATTGCGATGCTGAAAGCATAAATCTTCAATATGATGAATATGAAGCTATTAAACTTGTTACATATGAAAACCTATCACAAGATGATGCTTCAATTAAAATGGAGGTCTCACGGCCCACACTAACAAGAATTTACAATAGTGCACTTATAAAAATTGCACAGGCATTTGTTGAAGGCAAAACAATCTTTATAGAAGGGGGAAATTTTGAATATGAGAAAGATTGGTATAAATGCAAGAAATGCCACAAACTTATTGAGGGCAAAGAAAACCATATACAATGTGTTGGCTGCAATCGTTTTGGGGAAGATGAATTAATTAAAATCAATACTCAAAAATCATAATACATTTATTTAGAAATACTTTAACTATTAAATATAATTTAGAATGAAAATAGCTATCCCAATTAACAGAAACAATTCCATAGAAAGTCATTTTGGCAAGTGTGAAAACTATAATGTTTACACCATTTCAGAAACAAGTTCAATCACCAATATTCAAACCATAAGCTCTGACAATTCATGTGGATGCAAGTCAAATATTGCAATCACTTTAGCCGAATCAGGAGTAAAAATAATGCTAGCTGGAGGTATCGGTGCAGGAGCAATTAACACTTTAAATAAATCAGGAATTGAAGTTATTAGAGGCTGTGAAGGAAATGCAGAAACCATTATTAAACAATATATTGTTGGCAATATTAAAGATAGTGGGTCAAGTTGCCAAACTCATGAACAACATCATGGCTCAGAAGATGGTGGGCATAATCATCTATATAACCCTTCATGCAATCATAACTAAATCAATAATATAGTTCCTATTCTATTGCATTTCAATAAACAATATCTTTCAAAATCTTGAAAGATATTGTTTTTATTAACTTAAGTTTTTAAAAAAAAAATCGCTGTTTTAGGATAAAGAATAATAATCTTATCATTAATCCACTATTCCGAAAATTTCATCTAATTTGTATACCTTTATCCTAGATTGAGATGGGTTTTTAAACATATTAACCATTGCTTGAGCTACTATTTCTCCTTTAATTCCTCTATATTTCGCGAAAGGAGGAATTTTACCAAACACGCTCAAAACTATTTCACCAAATTTTTCTCCTATCCTACTTGTATTCCTTTGACCCAATAGTAAACTAGGTTGAAAAATACGTATTTGTTGGAAAGGAAGTTTCCTTATTTCATCCTCTAATTCACCTTTTATTTTGGAATAGAACATTTTAGATTTTGAATCTGCACCAGCAGAGGAGACTAGAGAATAGGATAAAACTCCATTTTCAGAGGCAAATTTTGCCATTTCGTATTGATAAGTAAAATCCACAAGATACTGAGCGTCTTTACTTCCAGCTTGTTTTATAGTTGTTCCCATACATGAAAACAATACATCTCCTTTTATTTCATTCTTAAAAGAGGCTAGATCATCAAAATCTAGGATAAATTCTTGTATTTTAGGATGTATGTTTTGAGTACTTCTGCGTACAAATAGCTTTACTTTAGAAAAAGAGTCATCATTTATTAATATTTCAACTAATTCTTTACCAATTAATCCAGTTGAACCAATTATAATTGCGGTTTGATTTTGTAGCATATTTTTCACCAATTAATGAGCGACAAAGGTAATCAATCTAAGTATAGTATTACAGATTGCTTCCTATATCGCATCAAGAAAGTTCCTATTAAACTCGCTATAAGAAACACTGTAATCAGAACCAAGTCGACACAAGAAAATTTATCAAAAAATTAACATCTAAACCATGCTCAAATTTCTTACTTTTACGGCTTAAATTTTGGTCAAAAACAAAATCCAATTATGAAGATATTAATCACCGGAGGAGCTGGCTTTATTGGCTCACAACTTAGTGAAAGGCTGCTCAATGAGGGCAATGAAATTATTGTATTAGATAACTATTTTACTGGACAAAAGAGCAATGTTCATCATTTAATGAGCAATCCAAATTTCGAATTGGTACGCCATGATGTTACCATGCCATTTTTTATAGAAGTAGATCAAATCTATAATTTAGCCTGCCCAGCCTCCCCTATTCATTATCAACATAATGGAATTAAAACAGTTAAAACTTCTGTGATGGGAGCCATTAATATGTTGGGATTAGCAAAACGAATTGGAGCAAGAATTCTACAAGCCTCTACCAGCGAAGTATACGGCGACCCGGATGTGCATCCTCAAGTTGAAAGCTATTGGGGAAATGTAAATCCAATTGGCATTAGGTCTTGCTACGATGAAGGAAAAAGAGTTGCCGAGACTTTGTTTTTCAATTACCACTGGCAAAACAATGTGGATATTAAAATAGTTCGTATTTTCAATACATACGGGCCTAAAATGCATCCATTTGATGGCCGCGTTGTTTCCAACTTTATTATGCAAGCATTACAAAATCAAGATATTAGCATTTATGGCGATGGTTCGCAAACGCGAAGTTTTCAATATGTTGATGACTTATTGAATGGAATGACTAAAATGATGAATTCGAGAGATGGATTTACTGGTCCTGTTAATATGGGCAATCCTAATGAATTTACCATTAAACAATTGGCAGAAGAAATAATCACTTTAACCAATAGCAAATCTAAACTTATATTTCAACCCTTGCCCCAAGACGATCCATTGCAAAGAAAACCAGACATTAGTCTAGCGATGAAGGAGCTCAATTGGGAACCCAAAATTCAGCTAAAAGAAGGCTTAACCAAAACAATTCACTATTTTGACGAACTAATTAAAGGAGGAAAAATTAATGCATATACTGGTAACAGGAAGTAAGGGGCAATTAGGCAGCGAAATTAAGGAATTATCTTCGCAATACCCTCAATATAATTTTTATTTTACTGATATTGAAGAACTTAATATTTGTAAAAAAGAGGAGATTGATACATATTTCAACGACCATGAAATAGATGTACTTATCAATTGTGCAGCATATACTGCTGTGGATCAATGCGAGACTGAAAAGAAAAAAGCTAGAGAACTCAATGTACTAGCTGTTAAAAATTTAGCCTTAGCTTGCTCAGCCAAAAATGTTAGTATTGTACACATTTCAACAGATTATGTTTATGATGGGAAAAACCATATACCATATAAAGAAACGGACTTTACCAACCCTGAATCCTATTATGGACAAACAAAATTAGAAGGTGAAAATATGCTGGAGGAGTTTGCTAACACAGCAATTATTATTAGAACTTCATGGCTGTATTCATCATTTGGGAAAAACTTTGTAAAAACAATGCTTAAGTATGGGCAAGAAAGAGACGAACTCAAAGTGGTTTTTGATCAAATAGGTAGCCCAACTTATGCGGCTGATTTAGCAGAAATAATATTAAAAAACATACATCAAATTGATTTTTTTAATGGTGTTCATTACTTCCATTATAGTAACGAAGGAGTTTGTAGCTGGTATGATTTTGCCAAAGAAATTCTAGATATCAAACAAATTAATTGTACTATAACTCCCATTATAACAGAAGAATACCCCCTTCCTGCGCCACGTCCAGCTTATAGTGTTTTGAATAAGTCAAAAATAAAAAACGAACTCAGTATTCAAATTCCACACTGGAAAGATAGTTTGGCAAAATGTTTACAAAAATTATAAAAACGTATTAAATTTACAAAAATGGATCAACATATTATAGCGAATGCTCAAAAATGGTTAGACGGTAATTATGATTTGGAGACCAAATCGCAGGTTCAAAAACTACTTAATGAACAAGGAGATGAGCTCATCGATTCTTTTTATAAAGAACTTGAATTTGGCACTGGCGGCCTACGTGGAATCATGGGTGTTGGATCTAATAGAATGAATAAATATACGGTTGGCATGGCAACACAAGGCCTTGCTAATTACCTACTTAATAAATATTCTGGTAAAAAAATCAGTGTTGCTATTGCTTACGATTGTAGAAATAATAATACTTTTTTTGAAGGTATTTCTACCGATGTATTGACCGCCAACGGTATCAGCGTTTATCGCTTTGATGCTTTAAGACCAACTCCAGAATTATCATTTGCAGTTCGTCATTTTGGTTGTCAATCTGGAATTGTGATTACAGCTTCGCATAATCCAAGTGAATACAATGGTTACAAAGTTTACGGCGAAGATGGAGGTCAATTAATTTCTCCTGATGATGAAATGGTTATTGAAGAAGTACGCAAAATTGCTTCTATAGATGATGTAAAATTTGTTGGAAATCCGAGTTTAGTAACCGTAATTGGCGATGAAATTGATGAGTTGTATACGAATGCTATCCAATCCATTTCACTTAATCCTGAGCTAATTGCAAAATATCATGACCTTAAAATAGTTTATACACCCATACATGGAACTGGCGTAAAATTAGTTCCTATGGCTCTGAAAAAGTTTGGCTTCACTAATATCATCAATGTAGCAGAACAAGATGTGGTGGATGGAAATTTTCCAACGGTAAAATCTCCTAACCCTGAAGAGCCTGCAGCATTGGCTATGGCTATTGAAAAAGCTAAAAAAGAAAATGCAGATTTAGTGATGGCTTCAGATCCAGATGCTGACAGAGTGGGTATTGCTGTGAGAAACAAAAACAATGAATTTACACTTTTGAACGGTAATCAAACTGCTACTTTATTGTTTTATTACGTACTAAATCAGTGGAAAGAAAACGGACAACTAAGTGGCAAAGAATTTATTGTAAAAACAGTTGTTACAAGTGAACTTTTAATCGATATTGCGAAAAGCATGCAAATTGAGACCTATGATGTATTAACAGGCTTCAAATATATTGCACAAATTATTAGAGAACAAGAAGGCAAAAAGCAATTTATTTTAGGCGGAGAAGAAAGTTATGGTTATTTAATTGGCGACTTTGTAAGAGATAAAGATGCTGTTGCAAGCTGTTGTTTTATTGCCGAGGCTTATGCTTATGCGGTAAGCAAAGGCAAGGGTATGGAAGAATTATTAGCTGAAATTTACAAAGAATTTGGCTTTTATTTAGAGTCATTGAAATCTGTAACTAAAAAAGGAAAAGCTGGTGCTGACGAAATTCAGCAGATGATGGTCAATTATCGCCAAAACACGCCGGTCATGATTAATAATTCAAAAGTAGTTTGCATAAAAGATTACGAAATGCAAGTAAGTAAAAATCTTATTTCAGGCGAAACAAAAGCAATTGACTTGCCTAAATCGAATGTAATTCAACTATTTACTGAAGATGGCAGTAAAATCACCATGCGCCCATCTGGCACTGAACCTAAAATTAAATTCTACTTTGGAGTTAAAGGAGGGCTAAATAATACTGAAGATTATTTTAAGGTGAAAGATAATTTGGAACAGCAAATAAAAAACATTATCGCAGATTTGGGTTTATAAGGCAACTATATTTATTTAAGTTGCTGGTATACCTTTATTTGGCTAATAACGTTACTTTGCCAATTGTAATTTTCTTGAACAAATTTCCGAGCGTTTTCACCCATTTGTTGACGCAGAACTTCATTTTCCACCAGTTTAGCTATAGCATTAGCAGCTTGCATGGGATTTCTAGGTTCAACAATATATCCAGTTTTTTGATCAAGGACAACCTCAGGCAAACCACCAACATTTGAAACCACAACTGGAATTCCGCAAGCTTCAGCTTCCAATATAGAAACTCCAAAGCTTTCTTGCAGCGATAAAGCCACAAAAACTGACATCCTTTGGTGATATTGATAAGTTTCAGAAACAGGAACTGCTCCAATAAAAGTAGTTTGATCTTGAATATTTAAATTTTCTACTAATGCTTTGTATTCAGACAATTTAGACCCACTACCAACAATTAAAAGTTCAAATCTTTTATCAGGAAATTTGTCAACAATTAATTTAAAAGCTTGAATCAAATAATTAATTCCATATACTTCTTCAAGCCATTTTACAGTCCCAATTACAAATACATCATTTTCTAATTTGTTCATTTCGAGGGGCACGAAAAGGGATGTATCAATTCCAAATGGCAATACAGTAATCTTCTTAGAAATATATTTATTGGCCTCAAGTGCCATTATTTTAGAAGTGGATTGAAGGTAAGTTGCGCGACTCAAATTAAACTGCATCAACATTTTATGAATAATCGATTTTCTCGGAAATTCAAAAATATCGCTTCCCCAAATGGAAATAACAAATGGCTTAAAACCCGACAAGGCACCAACTAAACCATAGCTACTAGCATAATGTGCATGCAAAATATCAGGTTTAAAAATAGCAATTTGCCTTTTCACTTCTTTAATTAATTTTAAATATCCCAATTTAAACCATGGTGAGGCTGCGGAATTTTCCTTTGTATAATTAAGACTATAAGTCAACACATTAGGAAAATACAATTCATGGTCAGCTTCCCTAAAACTTAGAAGGTATATTGTAATCGATTGGCTAGCCAATGAATTTACCCACCGGATTGTGTGCGGACTTTGGGAGTCTGCAAGAATCATTACTTTCATAGGCTAAGAATTTTAACTAATTTCTCCAAACCTTTTGCACGTGAAAATTCACTTGTATCAACCATAACTATTTCATGCTCGCTAATTTTATCAATAGCTAGTCTTATTGCTGAAAATTCATTTTGAGCCCAAAAAACATTAGGATAAGCCTCAGTTATTTGTTGGAGAGTGCCTGTTTTGGGAACTCCTTCTGTAATGATTAAAATGATTTTATTTAAACCTAAATAATCAAATATTTTTGTTGAAGATTCAAAAGCCAAACCACCAGTAAACAAGATGCATAAATCAGATTTCATAATAAAATCGATTGCTTGATTATAGGGTAAAAATCCGCAGTGCAAGTACAAATTTTCATACTTAGCAAATCTCTGGTTACCTATATAGCTAAATGACAGTCTTTTATCAGAATCAATAATTTCAAAAAATGGGTCTATGTTTACGTCATCATAAACTCTTCCTGTAGCACATATCTGCAAATTATCTGTTGGTTTATGCTCATATCCTTTAGCTTGATTTAAAAGGATATTTTCATCAAAACCATTATCAATCAAATGAATGCTGGAGTGGCTAATCAATTTTTTACACTGCTCATTAACCGTAATAACTATATCGGCATACTTCAAAAACTGCTTTTGAAAATAATATTTAACTTTATCCTTTAAAAAGGAAGAGTTAAACCTTGGGTTTGCATAAAAAGGATCACGAAAATCTAAAATAATTTTTGCTTTGAAATTCTGCTTTAAATACTTTGTAATTAACATTTGCATAAAGGGCCCACCAGAAATCAAAATAAAATCAAACTCATTTTCTTTATAATTGACTAATTGCTGCTTTAATGCTTTTATCCAATTTACACCCTCATCTTTGATCAGAAAGGCCAAAGGATTTTTACTTTTTTTTGGCTCGACATGTAAAATATCCTCCCTATTTTTCTCTTGTGGAATAGCTGTAAAAACCAGTGGCACAATATTATATTGATGAATATTATCAAACCAATAAGCAATACGCTTCACTCCCACAGAATTATATGGTGGAAAATAGTAGCTTATAAATAATATTCTTTTGTCTTCCATATTTCTAATTGTAAATACCTATTTATAAATATCCATGATGGTTTCCAAAACTTTATCCTCCTTGAAATCTTTAACCAATTGATTGGCAATATTCCTATTTAAAGGTAAATTTCCCTCATCAAATAATTGTTTTTTAGAATGGATATAATTCACAAAATCATCAGCAGATTTACAATAGTCACTATATTCAAAATTTTGATTATAAGCTACATAACGCTGTAAAGCAAGCGATTCGAGTACAAAAAACGAAAGTCCATCTGTCTTGGGCAATCGCAAACAAACAACTGATTTTTTAATCCAATCAGTCATATTATCTACCCAACCGTGCAATATCATATTAGGAGGCAACTCATCTGAATAGGATTCAATTCCAACAAGGTCAAACTTAATATGCGGTAACTTTTTAGCAATTTCTATTAATAGTTCAATGCCGTAATACTCAGCTCTATGTTGCGATATATAACAAAGCACAGAAAACTCTCTTTGGAAATCAAATGCATCATAGCTCCTCTCAAAACCTTTAATCGGGACAAATTGTGCTTTTATTTGAATCTTATTTAAATTTTCAATAAACCATGGGCTATCAGTTAGATGCAATGGGTAAGTGATAAATTTTGGATTATGAAGGTTGTTCTTATATAATTCTGTTGACTTAATTAGATCTGTTCCGACCCAATGAAATATAATTTTCTTTTTCAAAAACATGCCTAGTTCAAGCACTTTGCTTTTTCCCAAAGTGCCATTTATAGAATGCACTACATCTGCCGAAAAAATATGAAATAGATATTTGATTTGATCTTTTTTAGAGTAATAAGTGTCTAAACTAATAAACTGATCATCAGGAAATTTCACTTGCAAAATTCTTGCTAGCTCTTTTGAAAAATAAGGTAATCCAACTAAAATAACCTTCATATAAATTAAATTTTCACTTCTAATTTCTTAATTACTTTAGCCGGAATTCCACCTACTACATCATAGTCTTCAATTGAATTAACCACCACAGAGCCAGCAGCCACAACGCAACACTTTCCAATGGAAACTCCTGCCAATATGATAACATTTGCACCAATCCAGCTGCCTTCACCTATGATTATTCCGGCTGCTTTTCTAGGATAATATTTACTCATCATCCTATCTCCTGTATCTTGATGTGTCAGCAATTTTACTCCTGCACTAATCACCACCTCATCTTCTAAAATTATTTTTTCAGGCAAATCAAAAAACACATCAGTACCAATAAAGCACTTTTTTCCAATAAGTAAATTACTAAATGGTTTGCTATTTAATGATGAATTATCGATAATAACTGATCCATTAAAATTTATAGGCAAGCCAATAGTAGCGCCAAAATTTCGTAATAATCCAGGGAGATAAACGCGATCAACTCGTCGTAAGTAATTTTGTAGAGCAGCATTTGACCCAAAATAAAACTTCCATTTAGAAGCAAAATGCACTAAAGGATACTTTAGATAATAATATAAAGCTTGTATTGAGTTCTTCATATGTTTATAATTTATATTTTGGTAATTCCGATAGCTATCAGAACAAACGCCCTTTCTATTTATCCCTTTTTGAGTTCTAACCTAAATCATGGGGGTTATATAAATGCCAATAATATTTTACAAAAATAACTATTTTAATGATTTCAATTTCTCTTCATATTGCTTCACTAGATAGTAATACCAATAAAGAAGTAACAAATAGAAAACTGGCAAAACAATTCCCATCACATAAAACACGGTTTCAATATCATGATAAACTTTTGAAAAGACAACAAAAATACCCACCAAAAGTAGATTGTTAAAAATTCCAGCCACCATATTCAACTTTACATAACCTAATGAAAGAGGCGTTTGAGAAACTGGAGAAGTAATAGAAGAGACGAATAACCAAGGAGTTAGATATTGGGCATAAACACCAGCTTGTCGCCATTTCTCACTAAAAACCCAAGAAAATATATCTGGGCCCCAGATGAATATTACAATAAAAAAAGGCAAAATAAGTAGAGCTACTCTCAAAATTGTTTTCTTAAAAAGTTGAATAACACTTTTATTTACAGCAACTTGTTCTGATAATTGCTGAAAATAAACTTGCCCCAAACTTGCCGCTAATATTCCCAAAGGCGCTTTTAAAACCCTAAGCATAAACCCATACCAACCCAATATTGCTTCTGAAAAATAGAAAGCTATGAGAATTGGCATTCCTGTCACCGAAATCATATCTATCATACGATGTGGAAAACTATAGAGGGGATATTCGATGTACTTTTTAGCATTTTGCTTCAATCTTTTCCATGAGAAATACTTAAACAAACGACGGTAACGCTTAATGAATAATCTCAAAAATAAGCCAAAGCCAAGCAATTGTCCGCTTAGTCCACCAACTATTAAACCTCCAGAAGTAAAACCGGCCAAACCGTTGGAAATATGCATCGTTGCAGAGGTAGCTGACTGTCCAATCATATTAGTAGATATCGACTTATAAGATTTCCTACGATTGAACCAGACTGTGAGAATCTGAATTACACTAATTAAAAAAACACTTATTCCCAGCAAAAATAGCCAAGGCTTTATATTTGGGGAAGATAATAAATCTGCGATTTGCGATGGAAAAACCAGAGTAACTAGGAATACTAATACAGAAACAATAAAGCTTAGTCCAGAAGAAAGAATTACAATATGAAACGCATCAACATTTCGCTTGGGCAACATGATAGCCACTTCATAACGCAATGAAGCAATCACAACTAAGAAGGACGCAACGCTTGAAAATAATGTAAAAACTCCAAATTCCTCAGAGGTATATAATCTACTCAATATCAAGGAAGCGACGAAAGGAATAAGCTGAGAAATACCCGAACCGAACATCAAAATGACTACATTTTTAATATAGTCATTTTTCGTAAAATTCCTCTTAATTGTATTAAAGTTCAATTTCAATTGGTATCAATATTTGCAGAAGCAAGACATCTGTCTGGCCTATTAGATAATAAGCAAAAGTAAGTCATTTTGCAAAACAAAATAATATGGATTAATCCCGTTCTTTGGACAAAGAAGAAAAGAAATGGACCGCAAATTAATTGCGAATTATATTTTCAGAATATTTACTGTTGATATTTGACTTTGCATTAAAAAAGGGAGGGAGAATTTTAGGCGGGAATTAGTAATAAGGATACACAAACTTGATTATTACTTTCCCCCTCCACTTTTATGATTTTTATGCTAACTAATCATTATATGATATAATAAACTATTAACCACTATTTTAATAGCAATATTCCCAAAATTAATTTTGACAATAATCCAGCTATTTTCCGAATCGGCTGAGTTGATAATAATTTTAGAATAATAATATTTTTTATCGCTTGATTCTTTTCCTACTAGCAGGCTCAGAGTGGAAACTCGAGTCTGGTTTTGCATCGAATTTTCATTTGCAATTACCAAATTGTATTTTGTGTAGGATTCCAAATCAATCACTTCTGGGTTGTCATCAAGGTAATATTGATGATTCGGTAAACTCCTTAATTGATCATTGAATGCAATGGCATGAACCGAAAAGGAAAAACTTAGAACTAAAAGTAAGGAATATATATATCTTAAGTTTCGCATAACTGTAAATTTTAGGAATTGAATAATAATTCAGTTTTAAGTTTCGACGCTAGTTCTCTCATTTCCTCTTCATTAAACTCCTCTTCATCTTCAATAACTTCATCCGTTATTACAGTTTTAACAGAGAATAATTCGCTTAGATCTAATCCTTTTTCAACATTTTGAATTTGGACTTCATCAAAAAATTCAGGCTCATCAAGAGGTGCTTCTTTTTCAAGAATATCCCCACCGCCAACAATTGATATTAATCCTTCAGAACATTCAACATTATTGCCAATGACAGCAGCTTGCAACTTTGGAAAGCCTACTAACAAAATCATAACACTGAGTGCTAGGATGATTTTGCTTGATTTAATAGTTGTTTTCATGATATAAGATTTAAAATTCAAGGCGAAAATAAACACATCGATATCAGAATAAAAATAAGTTATACAAACTATCCTAAATTCTATACATATGCATCTTTAAATGCTACTTCTAAGATAAATTACAAATCAGAATGAATGTTTAATCAATATTAAAAATACCGAACACAACTAACTATCATTATATTATGAAGTTACAACCTATTCAGATGATTAAATACAGAAAATATTCATTAGCAATTTTTAATTTGGTAGATTAAATGATGACTTTCGTAGAATATAATTGTGAACAAACTGTATTCTTCTTAATTTTACACCCAATTTAAATTGAAAGATGATTTTTTACTCTTATTTTAATTGTAATAATTAAACTCATTAAATACATGAAAAACTCTTCTGCGCGAAGTTTAAAACTTAATCTCAAGGAAATTAAAATTAAATCACTATGTAATTTAGACAATCCTATTATTAGAATTTCATCGCACATTCTCTTTTGGCTAACTTATTTGATGATTTACAGCACATTATCAAGGTTAAACATGCCTAAAGACACGTTTTTTGACCTCACCTTAAGAACTGCAATATACTTTTTGCCAGTTGACATGATGGCCACATATCTTACGATTTATGTCTTAATGCCAAAATTCTTATATCGAGGCAAATACATGCTCTTCATTTTCACTTTCACGCTGTCGGCAATACCATTTATTCTTCTCACTCAAGCAATTGGTCACTACCTTTATATTCCACATTTTTACCCAGAATACGCCTATAAAAAAGGATTTTGGGAATTCTCCTATTTCTATTCTATTGTTTCATCATATGCTATAGTGGTGCTTGCAGCTTCCATAAAGTTGACCAAACGTTGGTATGAAGTAAAAGAACGTCAAACTGAACTCGAAAATCAAAATTTAAGAAGTGAACTCGCCATGTTGAAGCTACAAATTAGCCCTCATTTTTTATTTAATACTTTAAATAATATTGACAGTTTAATCTATTCTAATCAAGATAAAGCCTCAGAATCAATCATTAAACTATCTGATATTATGCGATATATGATTTATGAATCGCAAATGGGCGAAGTTCCAATTCAAAAAGAAATCGATTATATCAATAATTTAATTGAGCTCCAATCATTACGTTATACCAAAGAAAATTTCATTGATTTTCAAATTATTGGCGATCCAAATCAAAAACAAATAGCCGCACTTTTATTCGTTCCATTTATAGAAAATGCCATTAAACATGGTGATAAAAATGTCCATTCACCTGGTATTTCTATCAGTTTAAATATAGAAGATACGGTTGTAAAATTTAATATTACTAACTTTGTTGGCTCCAATCAAGAAAAGGACCTTGTTGGTGGCATTGGATTAACCAACATAAAGCGAAGATTGGAACTTTTGTATCCAAATAATTACCAATTAAAGATCATTGAAAACAAGCAAACTTATCATGTACAATTGATAATCAATTATTTAAAAAATAATAAGGCAAAACAATTAAATTAAATTTAGCATAATGAAAATTAGCTGTATTGTGGTTGATGATGAACCGTTGGCATTGGAAAAAATGCGATCGTTTATCGCAAAAGTGCCCTTTCTTGAGCTTAAAGCTAGTTTTAGCAATGGCCTTGACACTTTGGAATATTTGAATAATAATCAAGTTGACTTAATGTTTCTAGACATTCAAATGGATGATCTTACAGGCATACAATTGCTAGAGGTATTAACTAATAAGCCAAAAGTGATTTTTACTACAGCATACGACCAATTTGCACTCAAAGGTTATGAACTTGATGTTTGTGATTACCTGCTAAAACCTATTTCCTTCAATCGTTTTTTACAAGCTGTAAATAAAATATACCAACTCAAGAATAGCCATCAAAATACAGAGCAAACAACGGTGCAACAAACTGATAATTTTACTGAAATAGATTCTTCAATCAAGAAAAACTACACCTTCATAAAAACTGAATATCGCATGCAAAAAGTGAATTTTGACGATATCCTATATATCGAAGGGATGAAGGATTATTTGATGGTAAGGACCACTCAAGCGAATATTATGACCTTGATGAATTTCAAGAATATGGAAGAACTTCTGCCGTCAGAAAATTTTGTAAGAACTCATAAATCCTATATTGTATCGATAAATAAGATCGAGAGTATTGAAAGAAATAGAATTAAAATTGGCAAAGAATTAATTCCAGTAAGTGATACATATAAAGACAAATTTTATAAAGCATTAAAAATACAAAACTGAATGTAAGAGCTGAAATATTGATTTTATGCATTATTAGCGCAAAAAAAACCACAGTTATTAAACTGTGGTTTTTTAATAATATCAATATGAATACATTATTTAAACATCTCATCAATTAAAGCAGCATACTGCTCCATCACCATCGGACGACGTACGCTCATTTTAGCCGTTAATATTCCAGATTCAACACTCCAATCATCAGAAATAAGGCGAAACACCTTAATCTGCTCATGGCTACCAAAATTCTTATTAAAATCATTAATCTCAGCTTTAATTTGCTTCATCACATCAGCACGAATAATGATTTCAGCAGGCTCTGGACAAACTTCTCCTTCTTTCTTGCACCATTCCTTAATATGCTCAAAGTTAGGCAATATTAAAGCACCAGCATGTTTCTGGTTTTCACCAATCACTACTGGAATATCAATAAATGGAGATTCTTTTAATTTCTCTTCTAAATGCGATGGGGCTACATATTTTCCCATAGAGGTTTTAAACAAATCCTTTTTACGACCTGTAATTTTCAGGAATCTTCCCTCTACCAACTCACCCAAATCACCTGTATGCATCCAACCGTCTTCAATAGCTTCGGCGGTTAATTCTGGTTCTTTGTAATATCCCAACATTACATTTGGGCCTTTTGCCAATATTTCGCCATCTTTTGCAATTTTCACTTCCACATTACTAATTTTTGGTCCTACTGTCCCAATATAGCTATTGTTTTTACCCCAGTCATTGAGGGCAATTACTGGCGATGTTTCTGTCATTCCGTAACCTTCTAAAGTAGGAATTCCTGCCGCGTTGAACAACCTACCCAAACGAGGTTGCATGGCTGCTCCTCCCGATATGAGCACTTTAATGTTTCCACCCAAAGCCTCTTGCCATTTGCTAAAAACTAATTTGCGAGCGATGCCTAATTTAAAATTATAGAAAACTGAATTTTCTCCTTTTACGTCATATTGCAATCCTAATTTCATTGCCCAGTCGTATATTTTACGCTTTACTCCTGTTAGTTTCGACGCCTTGTCTTCAATCTTGTCATAAACTTTTTCCAGTAATCTTGGAACTGTTGGCAAAATATCTGCCTTGATATCTTTTATATTATCAACTATAGTGGCCATATTTTCAGCATAATAAATAGAGATGCCTTTATACTGAAAAATATAATTAATCATACGCTCATAAATATGACATAGAGGCAAGTAGCTCAGCGCCTTACCCTCAGGGCCTGTGGGTGGAACATGTTGAAGAGCCAAAACATTGGAAATAATATTCAAATGGCTCAACATCACACCTTTCATATTTCCAGTAGTTCCAGAAGTATAGATTATTGTGGCTAATTCATTGGTTGTAATACTCTTTTTTATCATTTCTAATTTTTCAACCTGAGGATTATTAATGCCCGATTGAATTACTTCCTCATAGCCTTTAATAATATCGTGTTGTGAAAAAGAAAAAATTTCTGTTACAGTAGGAGATTTTGGCAAGATATCTTTAACTTTATGATAAAGCGATTTCGCATCCATAAAAACCATTTTCACTTCAGCATGATTAAAAATATACTCGTAATCGCTTGGGCCAATGGTTGGATAAATGGGCACATGAACAGCGCCAACTTGCATCATAGCCATGTCCATAAAATTCCATTCAGGGCGATTTGAAGATATCGTTGCAATTTTATCGCCTTTCTGAACTCCCAAATTGATTAAGCCATAGCTAATATTATTTACAATGCTTACATACTCAACAGAAGAATATTTCCGCCATTGTCCATTTACCTTAGCAGCCAAAGCATCATCTTTGTCTGCATACTTTTCCAAATAAATTGGAAGCACATCAAATAGTCTTTCAAAAGTCATGTTTGTTTGTTTTAAGTTTGTGTTTGTTTGTGCGGCAAATATATGTATTTAAAGTTTAGGTGGGAAGTACTTGGAGTTGGGAGTACTTGGAAATGGGAGTACTTGAAGTTGGGAGTACTTGGAGTTGGGAGTACTTGGAGTTTGGAGTTACGAGTATCCTTACGGATTCCTTAAATAAATCCAAACTCCCAAACTTTATACCCTTTAAACTTTAAAACTAGCCTTTAAACAAAACTGTAGCGGCAGCTTGTGCGGTTGGCATAATCACCATATCATTAATGTTAACATGCTCGGGCAAGTTGGTGCAATAATAAGCCGCATCAGCAATATCTTCGGGGCGAAGAGGTTCAAAACCCACATAAACGCTGTCAGCACGGGCATCGTCACCTTTGAATCTAACATTTGAAAACTCCGTTTCAACAGCGCCAGGTGCAATTTGTGTAACCCTTATTCCAGATTCAACCGTATCAATTCGCATGGCTTTGGTCAAAGAATCCACTGCATGTTTAGTTGCACAATATACATTACCAAACGGATAAGTCTCTTTGCCTGCAATGGAGCCGATATTGATAATATGACCCGATTTACGTGCCACCATATTGGGAGCAATGGCTCTTGTTACATATAATAAACCCTTCACATTGGTATCGATCATGCGTTCCCAATCGTCCAACTCGCCATCTTGAATTTTATTTAAACCTACGGCCAAACCAGCACTATTGATCAGCACATCTATTTCTTTCCATTCTTGTGGAAGACTTTCAATCGCTTCAGCTACCTGAATCTGATTTCTCACATCGAAACTAAGGGTAAATACTTCTGCATTAAATTTTTCCTCCAGATCCTTTTTAAGCTCTAATAAGCGCTCATTTCTACGTCCTGAGATGATTATTCTGTTTTCGTTTGCACCAAATTGGTATGCACAAGCTTTGCCTATTCCTGAAGTGGCTCCTGTTATAAAAATTGTTTTGTTCATTATTCAGTTTATTTATAAATGGCGAAATTATTAAATAATAATCAATATCAAAAATAGAAGTAAAAATTAAAAAGCACTGATTATTACACGAAAATATTACATTATAATTCCAAAGCTAATTCTATTCTTTCAACAAGTTAACTACTCCAGGATAATCAAGTCCATATTTGGTAGCTTTGTATACGTATCTGTCCTGTTTAGTATTTTTACTTTGGTAATCATTTCCAGAGAAACCTAAATGCGGACTTACAAACTCCCAAACGATTTTTTTCTGATCATCAATTTCAAAAATTCTACCTTTCTGTCCCTCGGTAATAAGCATATTACCATTGGGTAAAATCTGGACGCCAGAAATAAATGTAGAGTAAAAATCCTCTTTCTTTTGGGCTTCGTATCTCCAAATCAAATTAGCGCTTGTAGAAGCCCCACCAACTGCAGTATCAGGAAGTTGAATGTCAATAACATCAACGCTTGACCATGGCCTAATACTGTCTCTTCCATTATTAAAAACGATCACTTTATCCTTGTATTTTCCGTTTGTAATCCATTGAGCATCGTGCTGTCCAAAAAGTGTTTGCGTGTTATCTTCTCGGCTTTGGTAGGCTTTAGGGTTTCCCCATCTAAAAATCAAATCTCCACCGCTTTTATAATTTCCTCCGCTATGTTGTGATGCTTCAGCAGAATTTGTGCTGTGATCAATTACCCAAATTTCGTCCATAGCTCTTACAGAAAGTATAATGAGATCCTTATCAGCATGATAGTCAATAGAGTTGGTATGTAAAAAGTCTTTCTTGTTATGATCCCGAACTACATAATTAAAATCAATCAACTCTGGATGCTCGCTCACTGGTTGGTAATTTTGTTTTGATTGATCAAAATCTTGTACTAAATGGTCCTTACTATGCCATTCCCAAACTATTTGGGCCTGGTTTCCTTCATCTGGTCTCAGCTCCATTAACATCAACATATAAACTTCAAAATCAACATTTTTTGGACTCCTACCCCATTCTAAAGCTTCCATTTTGTCAATTTTCTCCCACACAATTGCCATAATATTACCATTAGGCATTTGCAAAATACTGTGATGCTGACAATAACGGTCATCTAAAATTTGATATGACCAAACGACAATTCCTTCGCTGTTGAATTTTTGAATAAGCCCACCCTTGCCTGACACTTTGAAATCGCCACTTACTAATTTTGAGGCTTTTAGCAATTGCCCATTCTCCAAAAGCATTTCGTTTGCTCCAGGCTTCATTCCGGTATTCCAAGTTTTTACAGCTTTTCCATTTTGATCAATCAAATAAGTATTGGTAGTAAAAAATGGTGAAAAGAGTGTATAACCGGGATAAGATGCTGCTGTGTTTAAAATAAGACCAAGACTATCTTGAGCTCTAAGATGGCAACCCATTAATAAAAATATAATTGCAATAAATTGTTTCTTCATAGTATCTAATTTATACAGAGGCTTTTTTTTTAGAATTCAAATTATAATAAAATTATCTTCGTAAATTGCATCAAGTTTAAAGCAAAAATAACAATTATTTATTTCTCAAAATAGTAACAGTCCCTTTCATAACAGAATCCTTATTGTCAGCCACAAAAAGTACCCAAAAATAAACTCCATCGCTTGAATTTTCTCCGTCCCAATTGTTTTGATAATTTGTATTTTCATATACCATAATACCCCATCTATTAAAAATCTGCAAGGTTGAATTTGGAAAGCTTTCGGTCAAGTTTTTTATTACGAAGTAATCATTCACGCCATCTCCATTGGGAGTGATGATATTTGGAATTGTCAGAATACAAGAATGAAGATTCAATTCAATCTCATCAACACATCCATTGGAATAATCAAGCATAACTATATGATTTCCTATAGCATAATTCTCGAAAATAAATTCGGAATTAGTAGAAACAGCATTGCCATCTACAGTCCAATTATATGTGCCTGTTGATGGTTTCTGCCCAATAATTCTCATTTTCTGATAATCGCAAATACTTTGATTACCAGCACCTAAATTTTCTAAAACCGACAAGTCTGTTTGCAATAATTGGGAAGTTATAAATGTATTTGGATCTCCTACAAAAACATTTTTAGAATCGCTACATCCACTATTTGTAGAAATAAATTTATCCGAAATTGTAACAGAATATGTTCCACTTGCATTAATTAAAATTGAATCAGTAATTGCTGATGTTGACCATAAATAATTTAAATTAGGCCTTGAGTTATCGGCATAAAGCACATAGGGAAGTGAATTTTTCCAGATACAAGTATCAGGGCCTAAATTTGGTTGAGGAAGCTTTATGATATTAATGGTATCATAACCTGGGCAGTCAGCAACAGTATTCGTATAAACCTTGACTATATATGTCCCAGAAGTATCTGGGTGAATACTTTGTGCAAATGAACCAGTATTCCAACCATGAAAGACTCCTGGTCCTGCATCAATTGTAATTTGAGTTCCTTCACAAAAAACGGTATCATTTCCCAAATTTGGATTTGCCCATGGAGCAGTGGTAATGGTCAATGTATCAAAAGCATTACACGGACCATTAGTAACTTGCACATTATATACACCTGGCAAAGAGGCTAATAAAGTCTGGCTAGTTGAATTATCTGACCAAAGATATGTAGACCCTGGATTTCCCGCATCCAAATTAATAGTGTCACCTTCGCAGATAATTGTATCTCCACCTAATTGCACATTCAAAGGAGCTAAAACTTCCACATGAACCGTATCGTAAAAAGTACAAATCTTCGCAAAATAAATATCATCAATAGCAAAATCATTTCCACTTGGCGCTGTATTCAAATTCTTCATACAAATAGTTGCTGATGTATTTGCCCCAGAATTCCATGTTTGATAGAAATTTTGCCATGAGCATAAAGTTGAACTAACACTAACTGCTCCACCAATTTGGTTACCATTAATATTAAAATTAAGTACAGCAGGATTTGATGGAGTGACTGATGTAAACCAGGCCGAGAATATATAGTTTGTGTTTGGAGTAACTGCCACCGTTTGACACCAAATACTCATATTTAAAGTAGAGGAACCATTAATTACCATCATTTGTCCAGTACCACTAGTATGATCTCCACAAGAAACAAAATTTGTATGTGTTAATAGAGGATTTGTACTTATAGCATATTGACCTTCTAAACTAAGTAATCCCCATGAGCCTCCAGTTCCATATGTATAATTTGTAAAGAAACCCGTGTTTCCATTACTGAAGTTTCCATTTACAACCAGATTTGTTGTGTCTAAAATAGTAGTCCTTAGCCAATAATCACCAGTTTGTGTCACATTAATGGAATTTCCAAAATTACCTGTATTCCAGAAATATGTAAAATAACCATTGCTAGCATTTAGTTGTATGCTCTGTCCTGCACATAAAACAGTATCATTACCTATTGATAATGTATCAAGACATTGAGAAAATGAAAACTTTGATGAAAATAATATAATTGCAAATATTATAAATTTTAATTTCATAGTAAACATTATTAGCAGTTTTCGAGATCAAAGATAAACTAAAAAACAATTTTTAGTTTATCTTAGGCAATATTATAACGTGAAAGTTTAGTCCAAAATAAAATCTTTGCAATATTTTTGTTATTGAAAGTCATAAGCCTCAAAGAAATTTGAATTTAGTTCATTAGCCCAAATCAAAAAATATTTCTATGATTTTTTACAGAACAAATCGGTAGTTCATTTAAGCCTCATTCACTTTTTGCAATAAAGTTTCCAAATCCATAAACATTCCAGCAGTCATAAAAGCACCCACCGTTACACCAAGAACTCCATGTATATCAATATTTTGACCTACAAAAAACAAGTTTGGAACTTTAGTATAAGGAGCAATATGGGTACGCAAAGGGTCTTTGGCATTACGCATAATTCCATATAATGAACCCTTGGGCGAATGGGTATAATGCAAATAAGTTAGTGGGGTATTCACTTCTACATATTTGATTTTATCTCGCAATCCGGGATGTTTTTTTTCTAGTAAATGGAGAAATTTCTCCTGCATCTGCAATTTAAAATCATGATATTCCTGAGGTCTGTTTTTATATTTGGTTTCTTGCCACTGTTCTACCATTTCAAAATCCATGGGACTAATCGCTGTAATTCCATCCGCATATTCTTGCCCTTCGGTTCCGCTTTGGGTAATCATCATAAATGTTTTAGGCCATTTTTCTTCTCCATTATCTTTATTCCAAATATCATCATCTTCAAAATAATATAGATTATAGGGGATGTTTTTGAAACTCTCTGGCTTTAATACGATATAAATCGAAAAAACAGAATACGTATTGTCAATAGCTTGAATTCTACTACGATACGACTTTCTTATTTTATCCTTAGGAATCATGTCCAAAGTTACTGATGGATGGATATTGGAGATAAATTGATCGGCAAATATCTCTTCACCATCAGCTAAAATTACTGACTGAACTTCCTTGCCTTCGCCAAAAACGAACTCCTTCACCTCAGCATAATTTCGCACCACATTTCCTCTAGCTTCAATTTGCTCAGCAAGACGATAAGCCATTTGTGAAGCACCGCCCACCATGCGATATGAGCTGCTGATATATGAATTGAGAATTAGCGCATGAACATAATATGGAGTGGTTTCGCTATCGCCAGCATAAACTAAATTAGAAGCTGCAAGCACTTTTTTCAGTTCCTCATTCTTGGTTATACCATCTAAAAAATCACCAACTGACAAAGTTAAATGGGTTTCATTAAGTCTGATTTCTACTCCCTTGCTCAGGTCAAGAGAATACATAGGATACTCCTCTCCCACTTTGCGAATCTCATCTACATATCGCTGAATTTCAGCTATATTATCTGGAAAATCCTTACTTAAAACTTCCACAAAGTTGTCATAACCTTGAGCATAATCATAAGATTTGCCATTGCTTTCAAAGGTAATTCTATCAAAACAATCTTCATCAAGCTTCTCCATGATGAGCTTATCTTGGATGTCTAAATATTTGAAATATTGGTTTAGATTTTGACCCTCGTCCATTCCGCCAATATAATGTGCGCCGGTATCAAACACGACACCTTGGCGCCTAAAACCCTGTATAGCACCGCCCAAATGCTTATTTTTTTCCAAAACAATAACGCGCTTGCCTTCTTTGCTCAATATCTGTGCGATTATTAAGCCACCTATTCCTCCTCCTATTATTGCAAAATCGTACTTATTCATATTGATTATTTTGTTGGTTTTTCTTTGTTTGTCTATTGATTATTGAATATTGTTTATTGCTTATTAAATACTGTCCCCTTTCAGCTCATATACCAAATTCGACAGCCGCTGGCTTTCATCTAAAATACTAAATTGCATCCCATTTTCATTAGCAACCTGCTCGATCAATGCGGCAGAAACAAATTCCAAATCGCTATAATTTGCCTTATTAAACCCAATGCCCGTTGACCATTTTTCGGTACGTTCAGTGCTCTTATGTTTGTCTTTTAAATCGGTATTAGCATCACGTATGAGAATTTTTCCACCAGGATTAAGATGTAAAATACAATCTTTAATCAAGGCCATTTGCTTTTCGGCTGGCAAATAATGCAAGGTGTCTAAAATGAGAAATACATCTGCATTTTGTAATGGAAATAAGGTTACATCGGCATGTACAAAATTTAAGCTTTCACTGCGAATAGCCGAATGCTGTGCCAATTTTATTTTCTCCTCGTCAAAGTCCACACCGATAATTTCGCGTTTGGGACTAATCATCGCCAGCATCAAATCCAAAAAGCCATAGCCGCAACCCAAATCAATAATTTTTGCATCGCGAGGAATCCATTGATTAAATAATCGGTAGCGGTTTTCCATGGCAAATTTCACTTTAAAGTACCATTCCAAAATAGGCCCTTTATAAATGAAATTACGTAAAAGCTGAGTTTTATAATAATCAACACCTGCATATTCTTCCCTAACTATTTCATACTGTTCACGACATCTTTTGGTCATTACTTTGGCAACTGTGGCAATACTTTCATCATAGGGCAATTCCGAAAGTGGAATTCTCTGCATTATTTTCATGGTAATTTTACCGCTAAACAAAAAGAATTCGCCTTTGCGCAAAGTCTCATTTACACCATGAATAATGATTGGCAAAATTGGAACATTCAGTTCCTTTGCGATAGAAAATGCTCCTTTATGAAAACGTTTAATATCACCGTTAAAACTACGTGTTCCCTCTGGAAAAATCATCAATGAATAACCTTCACCTACTTTTTCTTTAATATCATCGAGCATATAATCGTGACCTGCAAATGCTGGATAATAATCGGCGTAGCGTAATATTGCGCCCCACAACCAATGTTTCCAAACTCTTTCATTGGTCACTATCAGTATTTTAGGATGCAATAATAACATCAACATCACATCAACTACCGATTGATGGTTGCTAATAATCACAGCAGGTTCGTTAAATTTTTCTTTATATTCATTCACTATTTTAATCGGAATAGTTGGATGCAGAAAAATATGTGCCGAGAAAAATCGCACCAATTGGTGAAATAAGTTTTTCTTAATTTTTTTAGGCAAAGGAAAAATAACAAAAATTGGAACTAACAAAGTCAAGGCTAGTGCTCCACCGACATACATACTAAAAAACAACAATGAACTAAGCGTATCAACAAGAGTGATTACTTTATGTCGGCGGCCCATTTTCCACTCTGTTAGCCAACGAAAAGCAGCTGGAATAAATGTGAAGGTGATGAGTGTTATGCTTGCAATTCCCAATACCGACATCAACGCAATGGATCTCATGGCAGGATGTTGCGCAAAGATTAGCACACCAATTCCGATAAGTGACGTTAGCGCACTCAGTATGATAGAAGCACGATATACAGGAGCTTTATTTTCGCCATATTGATGCTGTAAAATGAGTGAGCGCATATAAAATATGCTGTAGTCAATGCCCAAGCCAAAAATAAAAGACAAAATAATTACATTGAAAATGTTGAATTCGAGATCCAAAAACTTCATTCCCGCCAATATCCATAGCCAAGTAATGCTTACAGGAGCGAAACTAATTATAGCCAATTCGATGCGGCCAAAGCTCAATAATAAAATTAGAAAAACCAGCGCCAAAGAATAAAAAGCCAATTTATCGAAGCCGATTTTTAGCTGATCTAAAAGCAATTGAGTAAAGTATAATTTATCGACAATTTGTGCTGGCGAATTTTGAATAATATCTATAATAGTATTTTGCTTTGCGGTATCTTTCAATACATTAAGTTGTACTAACACGTAAACTTGACTATCGACATGTACCACAAAATCTTTTACAAATTGATTATACAGTGGATTTTCTGCGACTTCAAATATTTTAAAATCAGTACTAATCCAATTTTCAAAAGCAGAAAAAGCATTGGCCTTAAAACCGTAAATAGCAGCTTCCGTACGCACATTTTCAATCAGCTGGGCCTTTTTTTCATCCGTCCAATAGCTATTCCATTTAGCAATTCGTTGGCGTTGCAATTCCTTTGAAGGAATTAATGCTGCCGTATTAATTTGATATTTACTAAGCTGATTTACATCAATTTGATTTAGATACTTATTTTGTAATTGTTCATTTTTATAAATCGCTTCGTCAATCGTTTTACCTTGACTAGCCACAAACATATTTCTCGCACTATCTAAACCAATAATTTGATTTATTTCAGCCTCTGCTTGTTTCAACTCATCACTCATAAAATTACTACTGCTTAAATCAGAAGTAAAATTACTTTGTGGTTTCAAAAATAAAAACACAGCAGTTAGCACTAATATAGTGAGAAGTACAAATTTACTTTTGCTAATATCGAAATGAGCTAAGCGATCAATAAAATTAGTTGAGAGAACACTTGCTTTTGGTTGATTAATGCTGTTGTTTTTAGGAAGCAACATTGGAAAAAGGAATAGCGTAAAAAAAGCGCTAAAAAGTATACTAATTCCTAAGAAGATTCCCAAATCACCAATTACTTTCGACTCCAACATCACCAAGCTAAAAAATGCCGCTGAAGTAGTTAGTGCGCTGATTAAAATGGGTTGAGTTATTTCTTTGAAAAGTTCATCAAGGTTCTGACTTTGTCGATAGTGGCTATAAAAATGAATTGCAAAATCGACAGAAATCCCCAGAAGTACAGAACCTACTCCCAGCGAAATAATGGATATATCGCTTTGAATCAATGAAATGAATGCTAGTGAAAAGAATGCTCCCAGCAGTGTTGGTGTGAAAATAATAAAAACTGACCTTTTAGATTTGAAATAGAAACTAATCAACAAAATCAAAATAACCAAAGCCAAACTCACGGTAAGGAATATGTCTTTTTTTACTTGAACCGCATTTCCTAAGGCAACCAAAGGTCCTCCAAAATAGGCTACCTTAATTTTTTTGTAAAAATCTTGCTGGTTTAAACGATCAATTATTTGTTTTAATTCTTGGTCAAACTCTCCCACCAAATTGGTCTGTTGACTATTATTGAGCTCCACAAAAAACAACAGCTTAGTTTTATCAGCAGTAAAAATATAATTATTCACTAATTCAAAGCCGTTTACAGCCCTGAGTTTTTGCAATTGAGAAGTAGCAAAACGGTTAAAACTAAGTGGATCACGTTGGATAAACTTTTTGAAACCAAAATTAGCTGGAGTCATCAATGCACGATAATCTGCAGATATAGATTTGCTTATATTTTCTTGATTAATAATACTATCCAAAAGCAAATAATCTGAATCAGATAAGTAAACTGGCAAATGATTGAACATAAAATCCATACTCTCAATCATGGACGACTGCCCCATTGACGCACGAATCTCTTTAGTATATTTAGGATAAAAGGCTGAATCCATTTGATGGTAAAGCAAATCAGCATAATTGGTCATCAATTGATAATCAGTAGAATCAGCACAACTTATGCTAATCACAATTTTGTCCATCAAGCTGCTATGAGCAAATATCTCACTCATCACATTAATCTCCACATGGTCCGGAGCGAGCGCAGTAATGTTTTCTTTGAACTCTAAGTTGCGTATAGTTAGTCCTCCAGCAAGAATCGCCAATAGCAAGAATCCAAAAAATACTTTCTGATGACGACGTATTCTATTGTAAATCTGAAAGATAATATTATTCATTCAATAAAAATTCAATTAGAAATTAATCTGAAAAACATATTGCGAAAGTAGATAAATCCTTGAAATAATTTGACGCGAAATTTAGGCTTGGTTTTTCTTAAGATAAACTTCGAATCAGATAATATCTATTATCGGATACACCACTGTTTATAATGGAGTGATAGAAAAATTTATTTGTAGAGACTTTTCTTCCTTATCAATAAAATGACATTTATCATTTTTTAAGGTGGATTTATCAATCCACTATTATGACCAACGATGTTATTCAGATAACATAAGTCGAATTGAATAATTTACTTTTGCTGCAATCTATTTATTGAAATATTAATAACCAAATAAACTAAGAATTATGAAAAGAATTAATTATTTATGGGCAATTATTTTAATGGCGAGTTTTTCGGCATTAACTAGTTGTGGAGGTAATTCAACAGAACCTGCAGAGAGCACTGAGGTTGTTGCTGAAGTACAAGAAACACAATCTAATATTTTAGCTTCTTATTTTGCTGAAAATGGTGATCAAATTAACGCTACTGAGGAGAATAATGGATTCCCTAAATTTATTATGGCTGATAAAGTCTATGAAGAATTAGGAGGCTATATTTTAGTTATTGACTTACGTGGAGGTCAAGATTTTGCAGGTGGTCATATCGATGGCGCTATAAATCTTAAACTTGAGAATTTGCTTTATTATTTTAAGGAAGATCTAAATCCTGACGATTATGATAAAATTGTTTTGGTTTGTTACTCTGGTCAAACTTCAAGCTACGCTACTGGAATTCTAAATTTGATGGGATATAATAATGTGTATACTATGAAGTGGGGAATGGCTTCTTGGAATAAGGAATTTGCTGGCAAATGGCTCGAAAATGTTTCTAGTGACTATGTTGAAGATTTAGAAACTACTGATAATCCAAAAGCTGTTGCTTCAGGTCTTCCAGTAATCAATACAGGTAAAACTGAAATTAAGGATATTATTGAAGCTCAAGCTGCAAGTCTATTCGAGACAGGTTTTAAAGCAGTAAGGTTAAAAATTGGTGATATCATGACAAATCCTTCAGATTATTATATTGTTAGCTATACTTCTGACGAAACATATCAATTAGGTCATCTTAAAGGCGCAATTCAATATTCACCTAAAAGTAGTTTAGGATTAAATCAAAGTTTAGAAACCTTACCTAAAGATAAGCCAATCATAGTTTATTGCTATTCTGGACAAAATGCTGCTTTTGTAGTTTCCTATTTACGTATGATAGGTTATGATGCTAGTCTTTTACTTTATGGTGCAAATTCATTTATGAATTCTATAATTATTGAGAATAATATGCCAGCTTTTAATGAAGATCAAATTAATGATTTTGAAACAATAAAATCTGACTATAGTGGCGCTGCTGAAAAATCAGGCGGTGGATGCTAATTCATAGAAATTTCTAGTTGATAAAAGCCTCCAAATATTTCATATTTGGAGGCTTTTTGTATTACTATATTATTCCGTAATGCCAATACATTTTTCTATCAAAACAAAATAGCTTTTGACTTATTATGTACTAATTTTGAATCACAGGCTCCTACCTACTCTATTGAATACAAATCTTTTTAGAAGCGCCTGCTCTAGTTTCACTTTTAATTTCTAATATCTATAATGAACAATTTGATTTGTAAAAATTGATAAATAATGAGAAAGAGATTACGTCCTAACAGAAATCTAAAATGAGTCAAAAAAATGACTTTCAAACCGCCAACTTGTTATTCAATTATCAGCATTATGCGGACAGTTATAAATAAAAATGATTATTATCATAAAGTTAGAAGCATTAATCCAAATATGTCTTATTTATATTCATTCTATACATGATTATAAATATTTGTTATTCAGCCATATAGTTAATTTTACAATAAAACCAAACCTACATTATATCTCTTATTATCAATATATTAACTATAATAATTGAATTTTACATAAATTGCTTATTAATCCATTAAAGGAGAATATCTTTGCACCAGAAATAAAAGGAAAACTTTATTTCAGTATTTATGATTGATTTTATTTAAATATTAATGATATATGAAGACGACCAGACGACAGTTTATTAAGATTACCGGAATGGGAACCGCAGGGATAGCCATTGCTGGATCTGTACTGGGGTCAGTTCAAAAAGCTAGCGATAAAGCAATGGCAAAGCCAATTGACGATAGCAATTTAACTCGTACTCCAACCTATTGTGAAGTATGTTTCTGGAAATGTGCTGCATGGGTTTATAAGGATGATGAAGGAAACATCAAAAAGTTAATTGGTAACGAAGAAGACCAACATGCTAGAGGCAAACTTTGTCCTCGGGGAACCGGAGGATTAGGTATGTATTACGATGAGGATCGTTTGAAAAAACCTCTCATTCGTGTAAATCGTGAAGACACAGAATTCAAGGAAGTGGAATGGGATGAAGCTATAGATTTCATCGCAACCAAAATGAAAAAAATAAAAAAGGATTACGGTGCTGAAAGCATGGCCTTGTTTGTACACGGTGCTCCTGCAAAGCATTTTGAATATTTGATGTCGGCATTTGGAAATGAAAACCATGCTGAGCCAGCTTACGCACAATGCACAGGCCCTCGTGAAGCGGCATTTGTTGCTACTTATGGCGCTGGTGTGGGTTCTCCAGAACCTGCAGATATGCAAAACTCTAAATGTATTACTTTCATCGGTAATCACATCGGTGAGAATATGCATAATTCATTTGTACAGGAAGTTTCATTGGCTATCGAAAGAAAAGCAGAGATCGTAGTTGTTGACCCTCGTCTTTCTTCTATTGCGGCAAAAGCTACCCATTGGTTACCCATCAGACCAGGTACAGACCTTGCTTTATTACTCTCTTGGATTCATGTTCTTATTTATGAAGATCTTTATGCAAAAAAATATATTGAACAATACGCATATGGATTTGATGAATTAAAAGCTCACGTTGCTAATTTTACTCCCGAATGGGCTGCTGCAATTACAGGTGTAGAGCCAGCAAAAATAAAAGCAGCCATTTATTCTATGGCCCAAGCAGCTCCTGCTTCAGTTATTCATCCAGGACGCCACGTAACATGGTATGGTGATGATACACAGAGACTCAGAAGTATTGCTATTATTAATGCATTGATGGGTGCATATGGTAAAAAAGGCGGAATGTATTTGGGTGTAAAACAAAAATTGCCCAATTATCCAGTTCCTGCTTTTCCACATCCACATTGGACATGGAAGGATATCACTAAAGCAAAATATAAAAATGCAGCAGTTGGTGTAACCAATGTATTGATTGATGCCAGTTTACCTGAGGCCGATAAACATCACCAAATTAAAGGTTGGTTTATTGCAGGTACAAGCCTTATCAATTCAATTCCTGATCGTGAAAAGATTTTCCGTGCTATTGACAATCAAGACTTAATTGTAATGGTTGACACAATGCCAATGGAAATGACAGGCTACGCTGATGTTGTACTTCCAGAATCGACCTACTTAGAAAGACATGATTTATGTAGAGCTGGGAAAAACAGGATTCCACAAATTGCTTTCAGAATGCCAGCAGTTGAGCCATTGTATGATTCAAAACCTGCATGGTGGATTGCGCGTAAACTTGGACTAAAATTAGGGCTTAACGACTATTATCCATGGAGAGATTTAGAAGAAGTGCTCGAATGGCAATTTAAACAAGTTGGCACTTCGATTGAAGAAATGACGAAAATTGGAGTCAAAACTTTTGAGGCAAGTGAACCTATTTATATTGGTGAAGGAGAAGATTTTCCTTTCAATACAAATACTGGTAAAATAGAATTATATTCTACTGATTTCGCTGAAAAAGGCTATGATGCAATGCCAAAATTCACACAACATGAAACTCCACAACCTGGTTTTTACCACTTCATTTATGGCCGTGCTCCGATGCACACTTTTGGAAGAACACAGAATAACCCTTACTTACATGAATTGATGTCAGAAAACAAATTATGGGTAAATCCAAAAGTTGCTAATATCTGGGGGCTCAAAAATGATGATTATACTTACCTAAGAAATCAAGATGGTATATTATCACAATTTTCAATAAGAGTGAGAGTTACAGAACGTATTCGTCCTGACTCTGTATATTTAGTACACGGATTTGGTCATAATCGTAATATGCTCAGTAGAGCATTTGGGAAAGGGATTAATGATATTCAACTTATTACTAACATAAAGATAGATCCAATTGTAGGATCAACCGGAATGCGCGCAAACTTCGTAGAATTTGTTAGCCCATCGGAACAAAGAGAGGAGACTAAATCATGAGATATGCCATGGCAATGGATACCCGCAAATGTGTAGGGTGTTCTGACTGCGTTGTCGCTTGTCAAACAGAAAATAATGTACCATTAGGATTCTGCCGCGATTGGATTGTTGAAGCCGTAAAAGGCACCTATCCTGAAACGGTAGAAATGCACTTCAAATCAGAACGATGCATGCATTGTGAAAACACGCCTTGTGTACGAACTTGCCCAACCGGAGCAAGCCACGTAATAGAAGGTGGAATTGTGAAAGTAACCGCCAACGAATGTATAGGTTGTGGAGCATGTATCGAATCTTGTCCTTACGATGCTCGATATGTACATCCTGATGGATATGTTGACAAATGTACTTTCTGTGATCATCGAGTTTCGCAAGGAATGAATACTGCTTGTGTGGAAGTATGTCCAACTGATTGCCTTATATTTGGTGATTTAGACGATCCAAAGAGTCCAGTTTCAAAAGCGTTAAAAGTGAATGATTGGTACGTATTAGCACCAGAGGCCGGTACAAATCCGCAATTATATTTCTTAAAGTAGAACTTAAAAATAAATTTATATCATGGAAGAAGTAATCTATGCAAGCGGACGAGCCATACCTCATATTGATCCACATTTGGAGATTTGGGGCTCAGTAATCGCTCTTTATCTGTTTTTTGGAGGTTTGGCAGCTGGGCTTATCTTCTTTGCCAATTTCTTTTATCTAAAAGGCAAAGCCGATTCAATGCCAATGACTGTAAAAGTCGCTCCAATTATTGCCCCCATTGTCATTATTTTAGGATTAGTGTTATTGGTGTATGATTTACATCACCCACTCTATTTTTGGCAACTATTTTTACATATAAGATTGGAGTCACCCATGTCATGGGGTGCTTGGACATTATCATTAATTATGATTCCAGCAATCCTTTGGCCATTGAGCTATATTGAAGATACCATTGCTTATTTACAAGAGCGTAAGCCTAATTGTAAAATTACTAGTTTATTTATTTGGGCTAATAATCTAATTAAGAAATTACCTGTATTACCATGGGTAATGAATATTTTCAACTCTAAAAAACGACTTGTTGCATACCTAAGTATTTATGCCGCAATTGTACTTGGAGTTTATACTGGAATTCTTTTATCAGCATTTAATGCACGTCCATTATGGAATTCAGCCATCTTAGGACCTCTATTTTTAACATCAGGGGTCTCTACAGCAGCTGCATTAATTATGTGGTTATCAAATGATAAAAAAGAAAGAAAACTTTATAGCCGTATTGATATATTCCTGATTGCAATAGAGTTATTCTTTATCATTCATTTATTTATGGGAATGCTTGCTGGTGGAGTTGCTCAAGTTGAAGCCGCAGAATTATTCTTAGGCGGAGCATACACTGCACCATTTTGGGTTTTGGTCGTTGGAATGGGCTTAGTACTTCCTGCAGCACTTGAAATCCTTGAATTATCTGGATTCCACATTCCAATTGGAATACCTGCATTTTTAATTCTGATGGGAGGATTATTATTCCGTTTCATCATGGTTTATGCTGGACAAGCTTCTGGATTTCATATTATTTAATTTTTAAAACTACAACAATGGAAAGAAGTAAACAATATATGAACCCATACCTAGCAGGCATTTTAATTGGCTTGTTTATGGTAGCAGCCTATTATTTCTCAGGAGAAGGTTTAGGCGCTAGTGGTGCATTAAAATCTACAGTTGTTGCGGCAGTAGATATTGTCAACCATGACTACGCAAAGGAAACTCCTTATTTTGCAGCTCGAGTTCAAAATGAAGAAGTTCCTCCTATTAAAAATTGGTTAGTTTTTGAAGTACTTGGCGTTCTTGTTGGTGCGCTTATTTCAGCAGCTCTAGCCAAAAGACTTAAACTAGAAATAGGCAAAGCGCCTCATATTACCAATAAGAAACGACTTGTATTTGCACTTCTCGGAGGACTGCTATTTGGTATTGGCTCACAACTTGGCCGCGGCTGTACTTCAGGAATGGTGATGTCAGGAATGGGAGTTTTATCACTCAGTGGGTTTATTGGCCTAGTTGCCATTTTTGGCGGCGGCTATGTGATCGCCTATTTCTTTAGAAAATTATGGATTTAACAAGATTTTAAAAATATTATATTATGGGACCTTTATTTCCACAAGGATTAATCGGTGAAGAACTGAATTTATTAATCGGTTTTTTAATCGGCATCGGCTTCGGATTTTTATTAGAATCAGCCGGATTTACAAACACACGTAAGCTTGCAGGAGTATTTTATGGCTACGATTTTGTAGTACTTAAAGTATTCTTCTCTGCTGCAATTACTGCAGCCATAGGCCTTTACTTCTTAGATCTTACTGAAGTAATGGATATTAATCTCACCTACTACCCTACTACTTTCTGGATTCCAACATTAATTGGCGGACTCATCATGGCTTTTGGTTTCATTATGGGTGGTTTTTGTCCAGGAACAAGCATGTGTGCTGCCATTACTGGCAAAATAGACGCCATGGTTTTTGTTGCTGGAGCACTAATAGGTGTTGTTTTCTATGCTTTTACTTTCGATTTTATGTGGGCAGATTTACGCCTAATGGGTAATATGGGTAAAGTAAATGTGGCTGACTTAATCGGCGTTACTCCAGGAGTATTTATACTTATGTTGACCATATTTGCTGCAGTCGCTTTTTACATTGTAACGATTATACAAGACAAAGTAACCGCAAAACGTGATTATCAATTATAATTTCAAAAAAAAGATAATATCATGAGAAAAAGAGATATCAGTTTAATATTAGTCATGCTAGCAGGAGCCTTAATAGTGGCAATATTACCTCAAAGCATTAAAGTGGATAAAGAGATTCATCCATATAACTTAATTGACCAAGCTACGCATCAAGCAAAATATATGACTGCAGATGTGCTCGCTAAGTTGATGATGAACAATGATCCATCTATCATATTAGTGGATGTTAGATCTGCTGATGAATTTGCTAAATTCAGTTTAACAAGTGCGCAAAATACGCCATTGGAAAATATATTGGATAAAAAGGTCCTAAGTCTATTTAACCAAAAGGCATATACTTTCGTACTTTATTCCAATGGTTCAATTACTTCAAGTAAAGCATGGTTGTTATTGCGCAGAATTGGATATAAAAACATAAAAGTACTTGAAGGCGGTCTTAATCAATGGGTTGAAACAATTCTACAACCTAAAGAATTGACTTTTATGGCTAAGCCCGACGAAGTGGCTCAATACGAATTCCGCAAAGCTGCCAGTAGATATTTTGGTAGAGCAAGTACTGGTGAAGGAGAAGCAGCAAGCCAATCGGCTCCACCAGCACCTTCAACACCCGTTATTACTAGGAAAAAGAAAGCTGCCAGTGGAGGCGGTTGCGATTAATCCTTAAGAGTAGTATTTTAATAATTAAGAAATATAAACATAATATATCAAATGATGAATACATTTGTAAAAACACTTAGTTTGGTAGTCATTGCAGCTGCAATTAGCTCTTGCAGCTCATCAATCGATTCAAAATCGGCCAACTACGAATTAAAGCCAAATGCGGCATTAGCATACGCAATTTCAAACGAAAATGTGATGGATTTACAATCTGTGGTGGATATCATCAAGTTTCAAGAACGATATCCGAACATTCAACTAATAGACCTTCGAACACCCGATGAATTTGTTGAAAGTCATATTCCAGGAGCTGTAAATATTCCTCTTAAGTCGCTTGTAAACAAGGACAGTTGGCATATCAACTTAAGTTCTGATAAGGTTAACTTATTATTTGGGCGAGTTGGAGATGACGCCGCTGAAGCAGGTCTACTTTTGAAGATGATTGGGGTTAACAATTTCCAAATCTGTTACGCTGATTATAATTTTATCAAAAATAATGTCTTAGATAACTATTCAGTTTATAATGGATCTTATAATAATGAAGTTGCAAGATATGATTACGCACAAATAGTAGCCGAAACGGCAGGGATTTCGATAGGAGCTTCATCTGGAGCAGCACCTCCACCTGCATCTGCTGCACCAATCGTTAAAAGAACTAAGAAGGCTGCCGGTGGTGGTGGTTGCGACTAATCACTTTTCATTAAATAATATCAGTACAAATTTTTGCAGTTTGCTGCAAGTAAAATATAAAAACAATGACTATATTTAAAAGTATATTCCTGATAGCGAGCTTGGCAACCTTGATTGGATTCAGCTCCTGTTCTACCAAATTTGAACCAATCTCCCAGGTTGATATAAGCAGTATTGCTATTGCAGACCCAAGCCAAGCCATGGTTGAATTAAATCAGCTTAATGGAGACTATATTAATGCGAAAGGATCGCCATATTTATTGGATGTAAGTGATGTATATTTATACAAGAGCCAATATTTATTATTAGATTTAAGAAGTGTTTCTGACTATGAAAGTGGCCATATTGACGGTGCTATTAGAGTAGAAAGAAGTAATTTATTAGATTATTTGAAAAAAAATAATCCTGAGACTTATGAAAAGGTGATCTTAATCGACAATACTGGTTTTGAATCGGCTTATGCAGCAAGTATCCTAAGAGCAGTAGGTTATTCTCAAGTTTATCCTTTAAAAAATGGGATGGCTGTTTGGAATAAGCAGTTTGCCAGTAATTGGACCAATGCTTTAAGCAACAAATACAGTAATCAATTAGAGACGACCAATAATTCAAGTGGTAAAAAACGTAAGCTACCAGAAATTAAAACAAGTGCAACAACTGCTGTAGGAGTGCTCGAAGAGCAAGCTACAAGAGCTCTCAAAGAAGACTTCATGGTGAATATTGATGATGTGATGAATAATCCATCGGAATACTATCTTATTAATTATTGGCCAAAAGACTTATATCAAGCTGGTCATTTGAAAGGCGCAATTTGGTTTAATCCAAAGACTTCCCTTAAATTAGATGCTGATTTAGCCAACATAAACCCTGCTAAAAAAATTGCCGTTTATTGCTATACAGGATTAACAGCATCTGCCATGGTTGGCTATCTGCGATTATTAGGCTATGATGCTTATAATATTGGTTATGGTGCAAATGGATTTATGTATAATACCCTTAAAGCAAAAAATTGGCACGCCTTCGATATTGCAGAGAAAGGAAATGACTATCCACTAACCAAAGGCTCAAAACCAAGCGAAAAGAAAGCAATAACTGCAAATTCAGTTGCAGTAGCAGCTCCAGCAGCACCAATTACAAGAACAAAGAAAGCAACTGGTGGTGGCGGTTGTGACTAATAGGCATTTAAAGCACTAAAAAGAGGGGAATTCTAGATCAAGAATTCCCCTCTTTTTTTAACACTAAACATCTATTTTTTATTCTTTCTAATATTTAATATTTACAATATGATATTAGTCATTCTCGAAGTTAAAAAAATGCTCGTTTTTTCATAAAATCCGCACTATTTTCGAGATTTTTTATTTAGAACCATTTTATATAAACCTAATATTATGCAATTTAGTACCTTTATCTTATTGCATTAGTGTGGCTTACAAAGGCGAATCTAAATGTTAATTAGTCTTAAAAAAAATATAATAAATAGCATGAAAATTCGAACTAAAACGATAACTTTGCCGCCGTTTAAAACAAACAATAACGCAAACTAAAATACTATTAAAAATGGGACTAGAAGCACTATTAGTATTTCCATTGGCTGGAGCAGCACTAATTTTGATCGCCAATTTTTTAGCCAACTTAATATCCTACAAATCTGACAATAAAGCAAAACGCGAACCCTACGAAAGTGGAGTTCCCACTATTGGATCAACTTGGATTCAGTTTAGAGTAGGTTATTATCTTTTCGCTATTATTTTCTTAATCTTCGATGTGGAGGTAATTTTCTTAATGCCATGGGCCGTTGTCTTTAAACAGATCGGTGGTATTGCATTGGTTGAAATATTAATATTTTTAGCCATCCTAGGAATTGGATTACTTTACGCATGGAAAAAACGAGCATTACGATGGGAGTAGATAAAAAAGATATGAAAACAGAATTGGGAGAAAATTTTCCTGGTGAATTAATTCCTGCTGGCAATGGTGGAAATGTAGTTGTTAGCACTTTAGATGACCTAATCAATTGGGGACGCATGCACTCGCTGTGGCCACTTTACTTTGGAACAAGCTGCTGTGCAATTGAAATGATGCAAACTGGAGCGGCTCGTCACGACTGGGGACGATTTGGTTTTGAAGTAGCACGCCCTACTCCTCGTCAAGCTGACTTGATTATTATTGCAGGTACAATTACCGTTAAAATGGCCCCTGTCTTACGTCGTTTATACGACCAAATGGCAGAGCCTAAATATGTGATCGCTATGGGTGCTTGCGCTGTATCTGGCGGCCCTTTCTTTTATAACTCATATTCGGTAGTACGTGGCGCAGATCATGTTATTCCTGTAGATGTATATATTCCTGGCTGTCCTCCACGCCCCGAGGCTCTTATGGATGCTATGTTCGAACTTCAAGCCAAGATTGGTAAAGAAAGTATGGCATATCGGGTAATGAATAATCCGATTGACGGATTTGATGATGGAACCACTAAATAAATCAGTACTATGACAAATATAGAACTTAAAGAACTTATTGGTAGCTGGTCTGCAAACTTGAATTTTGTGGAGGAAGGTTCAGAATTTCTTATCGTAGAAATTCCGGCTGCAGAACTTCGTGAGATTGCTGAGAAACTTAAAACCAATAATCAAACTGCTTTCGATTATTTATTTTCGCTAACAGGCGTAGATTATGGTGAGGAATTGGGTATTGTATATCATATTGAATCCACTACTCATAATCACATGATTGTTTTGAAAGTAAAAACAGCAGACCGCGAAAATCCTAATTTTGATACCATTTCAGATATATGGCCTGCTGCCTACTTCAACGAAAGCGAAGCATACGATTTCTATGGTATTAAATTTAATGGTCATACCAATCTTCGTAGAATATTTATGGATGATAACTGGAAAGGTTGGCCTATGCGCAAGGATTATCAAGATGAATTTAATATGCTAACAAGATAAGAGATGGAAAATCAACAGTTTTTAGCAGATAAAATCCGCACTGAGGAATACCACCTCAATATGGGTCCTCAACACCCAGCAACACACGGTGTTATGAGGATGGTTCTTAAGCTCGATGGTGAAGAAATTAAAGATGTAGAGCCGGTTTTAGGTTATATTCATCGCGCTATTGAGAAAATGAGTGAGCATATTACATACAAACAAGTTATTCACTTAACCGACCGATTAGATTATTTATCCTCACATATGAATAATGAAGCAGTAGCTTTATTAGTTGAAAAAGCTGCAGGGATAGAAGTTACTGATCGTATAAAAGTAATTCGTACCATCATGTCTGAATTAACCCGATTAGCATCGCACCAACTTTGGTGGGGAGTAATGGGAATGGACACTGGTGCATTGACCACTTTTATGTATGCTTTTCGCGACAGAGAATTAATTAACGATATATTTGAAGAAACTTGTGGCGCTCGCTTAACCATGAACTATAATGTAATTGGTGGAGTACGTTATGATTTGCATGAAAATTTCGTTAAGAATGTAAAAGATTTTATTGCACATTTCAAAAAGAAACTTCCTGAATACGACCAACTTCTTTCAGATAATGTCATTTTCAGAAAAAGAACTGAAGGTATTGGAATACTAACCAAGGAAGAAGTTATTGCATTTGGAATGAATGGACCTACAGCTAGAGCATCAGGATTTTCTTGTGATATTAGGAAAACACATCCATATAGTGCTTATGACCGTGTAGAATTCAAAGAAATTCTAGCCACTGAAGGCGATGCTTTTGCTCGTTACAAAGTGCGTATTCTAGAAATGTGGGAGTCAATGCATATCATTGAGCAATTGATTGATAATATTCCAGAAGGAGAATTTAGAGTAAAAACAAAAGCCGTGTTGAAACTTCCAGTAGGGGAGTTTTTGCAACGCGTAGAAACTGCTCGTGGTGATTTTGGAGTATATGTGATAAGTGATGGTAACAAAAATCCTTTCCGTGTCAAATTCCGCTCTCCTAGTTTTGCCAATCTTCATGGATTGAATAAAATGAGCGAAGGCACAAAGATTGCCGATCTAGTAGTTAACTTTTCAACCATTGATGTGGTTGTTCCGGATATTGACAGATAACAATATTATATATGATGACATTAACGATTATAACGGATTTACTGAGCGAATACATGCCAACCGATGTAGCATTCTATACGGAATTGGTTATTGTAGCTGCCATTTACCTCGCTGTATTTGCCCTTTTAGGACTGTTCTTAGTTTGGATGGAGCGCAGAGTAGCTGGCTTTTTCCAGTTGCGATTAGGCCCCAATCGAAGAGGGCCAATGGGTATTTTTCAAACTGTGGCCGATGCGCTTAAATTAGTTTCAAAAGAAATTACAGGCACCGACAAAAGAGATAAATTTCTCTATTCTATAGCGCCTTATTTTGTAATTGTAACCGCACTTATGGCCTTAGCAGTTCTCCCTTTTGCCGCTGAACTTCAAGCATTTGATATTAATATCGGAGTATTCTTCATCACTTCTGTTTCGTCAGTTGCAGTGATAGGGATTTTCCTTGCAGGATGGGCAAGTAATAATAAGTACTCTCTAATTGGCGGTATGCGAAGTGGTATACAGATGATTAGTTATGAACTTTCAACAGGTATGGTTGTGGTTACTATTGCGGTACTCGCTGGTACATTACAACTTTCCGAAATTGTAGAAATACAAAAAGGTGGCTGGTTTATTTTTACTGGTCACGTTCCTGCTGTTATTGGTTTTATGATTTTCATCATTGCTGGAACTGCAGAATCTAACCGTACTCCTTTCGACTTGGTGGAAGCTGAATCAGAATTAGGAGCTGGTTATCACTCAGAATATTCAGGGATGAATTTCGCTTATTATTTCTTAGCAGAATTTGTAAATATGTTCATTATCTCTGCCATGGCAGTTATTCTATTCCTTGGAGGATGGCTTTCACCATTTGGCATTACTGATGGAATTCCTTATGTGGGAGCATTTTGGTTTATCATCAAAACCTTAGGCATTATTTTCCTTATGATGTGGTTTCGCTGGACTTTCCCTCGTTTCCGTATCGACCAACTACTCACCTTAGAGTGGAAGTATTTAATTCCAATTAGTATGGTTAACATCGTATTAATGGCAGTATTAGTTTGGTTAGGATTAACCTTTTAATATAAAAATATGAGTTATTTTAAAGATATAGCAAACGCAATTAAATCCTTACTTATCGGGATGCGGATTACAGGAAAGTATTTCTTTGTAAACCTATTTACTCGTAGAGATGTAATTACAGTTCAATATCCCGAAAACATCGATACACTTAAAATGTACGATCGTTTTAGAGGAGAAATCATCATGTATCACGATGAGGAGAATCATCATCGTTGCGATGCATGTACTATGTGCGAATTGGCCTGCCCTAATGGATCTATTGAGATTATTTTTGACAAAGCCGTTGATGCAGAAACTGGAAAGTCTAAAAAATTCATTGAGAACCATATATACCATCTAGAGATGTGTACTATGTGTGGATTATGCATTGAAGCTTGTCCATCGGATGCATTATTATGGGGACAAGACTTCCACCATGCAGTGCAAGACAGAGGTCAATTGACTAAAATACTAAACAAACCAGGTTCATCATATTCTGTAAAAGCTAAAAACTAATGGAAAGAATCATTTTTTATATTATCGCAATCATCATGATTGTTTTTGCTGTAATGTCTGTTACGAGCAGAAACATCATGAGAGCCATTGTATTCCTACTTTTTGTTATGCTAGGAATGGCTGGAATTTACTTCATGATAGACTTTTATTTTCTCGCTGCGGTGCAAATGACCGTTTATGCAGGGGGAATTATAATTCTATACATTACAGCAATTATGCTTGTAGAACGAATTGGCGAGCCATTGGATAAACCCAATCTACTCCGTCAAATGTTCGCTGGCGCCATTACTGCAATGGGAGCTGGATTGGCACTTTTTGCCATCTACAATTATCATTTTGTACAAGCAATAGAGAGTCATTCTACAACCATTAACGATGTAGGATTAGCATTACTAAATGTTGGCGACAATGGATTCATTCTTCCATTTGAGGTAATCAGTATGTTGCTACTTGCTGTTATGGTTGGTGCAATAGTAATTGCCAAGAGTTATCACAAAAAAGAAACATCAAAATAGAGCCTTATGATATTAGGAATTAGCATCTATGAGATTTTAACCGTCAGCACATTGATATTTTTTATCGGTATGTTTGGTTTCTTTACTCGCAAAAATTTGATTTCCATGTTAATGTCTGTTGAATTAATCCTTAATTCTGCTGCATTAAACTTTGTAGTAATCAATAAATACCTTTACCCAGAAAAACTCGATGGAGGAATTTTTTCCTTATTTATCATTGCCATTGCTGCAGCGGAAACTGCATTAGCATTAGCCATCATTATTAATCTTTACCGATTGGTGATGTCATTGAGTACAGATGAATTAGAAACATTGAAAAACTAGATACGATGGATTTAGGATATACATTATTAATATTGTTAATACCCATTTTACTATTCCTAGTATTGGGATTTAACTTCAAACGACTCAAAGAGCCTGTTTCTGGAATAATTGGAACGGTTGGCTTAGGAATAACCGCATTTATTTCCTACTATACCGCCTATCAATACTTCTTTGGAGGCATGGAAGGCGCAAAAATAGATGGCGTTTATCAGAAGGTTTATGCTATGAATACGGTTTGGATTCAGTTTAGCGACAGTTTGCATATCGATATGGGAATCTTGATTGATCCTATTTCGGCCATGATGCTTATCGTTGTACCAACCATTTCGTTAATGGTGCACCTTTATAGCGTTGGCTATATGCACGGCGAATCTGGATTCACTCGTTTCTTCGCTTATCTTGGCTTATTCACTTTCTCTATGTTGGGATTGGTTTTAGCCACCAATTTATTTATGATTTACATCTTCTGGGAAATGGTGGGTGTTTCATCTTATCTTTTGATTGGATATTATTATAACAAGCCTTCGGCAGTTTTAGCTGCTAAAAAAGCGTTTATTGTTACCCGTTTCGCTGACTTTGGGTTTCTACTAGGAATTTTAATGATTGGATATTACGGCGAAAGCTGGGATTTCAAAGTACTTTCAAGTCCTGAGTTTATTGAACAAATGAAAATGACCTTTGGAGCAGCCTTTTTAGGTTTATCCGTAATTACTTGGGCATTAATACTTATATTTGTTGGAGGTGCTGGAAAATCGGCCATGTTCCCATTACATATTTGGTTACCCGATGCGATGGAAGGCCCCACCCCTGTTTCGGCATTAATTCACGCTGCTACAATGGTAGTAGCTGGAGTATTTTTAGTTGCTCGTTTATTCCCACTATTTTCGTTTATGGACGATGGTGCTGCCCTTCAAGTGGTTGCCTATGTAGGAGCATTTACTACCATATTTGCGGCGGTAATTGCTTTTTCGCAATACGATATTAAACGTGTACTGGCTTTCTCTACGATGTCGCAAATTGGTTATATGATGTTGGCACTTGGCGTTTCTGGTTATGATGGCCACGAAGGACTTGGGTTTATGGCTTCTATGTTCCACTTATTTACTCACGCCATGTTTAAAGCCTTACTTTTCTTAGGTGCTGGTTCAATTATTCACGCAGTGCATAGTAATTATATGCAGGATATGGGTGGTTTGCGCAAATATATGCCAATTACACATATTACCTTTTTAATTGCTGCATTGGCTATTTCTGGAGTTCCACCTTTGGCTGGTTTCTTTAGTAAGGATGAGATTTTGGTTGCTGCTTTTGATCATAACATGCTCATTTTTGCAACAAGTTATATCGTTGCTGGTATGACTGCATTTTATATGTTTAGATTATACTTCCGTATTTTCTGGTGGAATGAGCCAGTATATAAACACACTCCACATGAAGCTCCAAAGACTATGACGATTCCATTATTAATACTTGCTGTAATGACCGTTGTTTCTGGTTTTATTCCTTTCCATTCTTTGGTAACAGCTGATGGAAAAGAAATTGAAACTCACCTCAACTGGTTTATGGTTGGCGCTTCTGTAGGTATTGGTCTTATTGGAATTTTCTTTGCCATGATTATGTATAAAAAAGAATCTCAATTGTCAACACGATTCAGAGCTGCCTTTGGATTATTCTATACTTGGTCATATAATAAATTCTATTTTGATGAACTTTATATGTTTATCACCAAGAAAATTATCTTTGAAAAAATCTCAGCCCCTTCAGCTTGGTTTGATAAAAATGTGGTAGATGGTGCTATGAACGGAATCGGTAACGGTACCGTTTGGATTTCAGAAAAAATTAAAGGCTTACAATCAGGAAAAGTACAGGACTATGCTATGTTCTTCGTTTCTGGAGTGGTTGTAATTGCAATGTTATTTTGGTATTTTTTATAAAATTTTAGACAAGAAACAACATGGATATATTATCATTATTCGTCGTAGTTCCGTTACTTACAGTAATTGCTTTGATGCTCACAAAGGGTCAAAACAATTATCGTATTGTAACCATGATTGGATCATTAGTTCAAACAGGAATGGCATTCAATTTATTGTATCAATTTTTACAATTAAAACATGGTGGCAACACCGATGTGATGGTGTACATGCAAGACTATATGTGGTTTGCACCATTTAATATTCATTATTTAATTGGAGTGGATGGTATTTCAGTATTGATGATTATGCTAACCTCTATCATTGTACTTACTGGAACATTCATCTCCTGGAAAGTTAATGATTTAACCAAGGAATTCTTTATATCGCTTATTATATTGGCAACAGGAGTTTATGGATTCTTTATCTCTTTAGATTTATTTACCATGTTCGTATTCTACGAAATAGCGGTAATACCAATGTACCTCTTGATTGGTATTTGGGGATCAGGACCAAGAGAGTATTCGGCCATGAAACTTACCCTGATGTTAATGGGTGCCTCGGCACTATTATTAGTGAGTATTTTTGGATTATATATGAACTCCAATCCAGATGCATTAGGCTTACAAGGTTTAACTTTTAATATCTTAGAAATTAAAAAAATAATTATTCCTGAAAGTGCACAAATCATCTTTTTCCCGCTTGCATTTATTGGCTTTGCCGTAATTGGGGCTCTTTTCCCCTTTCATACTTGGTCACCCGATGGTCACGCTTCTGCACCAACCGCAGTTTCGATGTTGCATGCAGGCGTATTAATGAAATTAGGTGGATATGGTATATTTCGTGTAGCCATGTATTTAATGCCACAAGGAGCACATTATTGGGCACCATTATTTATTGTCCTTGCCGTTATCGGAGTTTCTTATGGCGCATTGAGTGCCATTAAGCAAACCGACCTAAAATATATTAATGCATACTCATCAGTGAGTCACCTAGGTATGGTTCTTTTAGGATTATTGATGATGAACGAAATTGGCTGGCGCGGTGCTATGCTTCAATCTCTTTCTCATGGTTTTATCACTGCCCTTCTATTTGCTATGATTGGAATTATTTACGGTAGAACTCATACTCGTATTGTTTCAAAAATGGGTGGAATTCTAACCATTACCCCTGTAATTGGAACCCTATTTATACTTGCTGGTATGGCCAACTTAGGTTTGCCCGGTTTTTCAGGCTTTGTTGCTGAGATGAACATTTTCGTAGGTGCATTTCAACATCCAGACTTATTTCACAGAATTGTAACTGTAATAGCGGTTTCTTCAATAGTAGTTACTGCTGTTTATATCTTACGAATGATAGGTAAAATGTTGATGGGACCTGTGATGGAAGAATATAAAGACATGCCACCTATTACTTGGTATGAAAAAACTGGTACTTTTATTTTAGTACTTTTTAGTGTTTTGATCGGTGTCTTTCCATTTTTCTGGAGCGATATCATCTCAGAAGCCGTTAAACCATTTATTCAAGGAATAATATAAAAATATTAAACAATGAACTTGAACACTTTTTTATTAATGAGACATGAGATAGTTTTAGCTATCGCTATACTCTTTTTGCTTTTAGCCGATATATTTATCGATGATAAAAAGAAGATAAACCTTGTCGCCATAGGACTCTTTGCAATTCATACCATCATTGGTTTCTTACCAATTGGAACAGGTACACTCTTTGGTGAAATGTTTGTAACCAATCCTCTTATTGCAAACTTTAAAAACATCCTCAATATCGGAGTTTTACTTATCGCATTAATTTCTGTTGCTTGGGTAAATAAGAAAATGCTTCCGATGAACAAAGTTGGTGAGTTTTATATCTTGCTATTCTCCTCTTTATTAGGAATGTTTTACATGATTTCAGCAGGTCATTTTTTGATGTTATACATTGGACTGGAATTGGCAACACTTCCCGTAGCTGCATTAGCATCTTATAATGTATTTAGTCGCCAGTCCTCTGAAGCAGGTATTAAATTGATTCTTTCTGCAGCATTATCATCAGGTATGCTTTTATTTGGCGTTTCCATTATGTATGCCATTGGTGGCTCGCTTTATTTCAGCGAACTAGCAGGAAATATTGAATATTCTTACCTTTCAATCCTAGGATTAATTATGGTTTTTTCTGGAATGGCTTTCAAAATTTCTTTGGTTCCATTTCATTTCTGGACAGCAGATGTTTATGAAGGAGCCCCTACCCCAGTTGCCAGTTTCTTGTCAGCAGTTTCAAAAGCCGCAGCGGTATTCATCTTAATGATTCTGTTGTTTAAGGTTTTCCCCAACTTGGCATGGGTATGGAATTACTTATTATATGGTATTGCAATTCTGACTATGGTTATTGGTAACCTTTTCGCATTGCGTCAAAAAAACCTACAACGTTTTATGGCCTTTTCTTCAGTGGCACAAGCTGGATTTATAATGATGGGTTTTTTAAGTGGAGACCATGTAGCAGTTACCGCCATTGTTTACTTCCTAGCTATTTATGTTCTTTCAAACATCGTTATTTTTGGTGCCGTTCAAGCTATTGGATTAGCTAGCGGGAAATACAGTATCGACGATTATAATGGATTATATAGAACCAATCCTTATATCAGCCTTGCGCTTATGGTAGGTTTGTTTTCATTAGCAGGAATTCCACCTATTGCTGGATTCTTTGGTAAATTCTTCCTTTATGCTGTGGCTGCAAGTCAAGAGTATTATTGGCTGATTTTTATTGCTGTGGTGAATGTAACTGTTTCTCTTTATTATTACTTATTGGTAATTAGAGCTGCATTTTTACGCCAGTCGGAGAATCCAATCCCACACTTTAAAAGTGATATTTATTCAAAAATAGGAATTGCCTTAGCTTCACTTGCTCTACTTGTGATTGGAGTTTATAGTCCATTCTACGACTACATTAATTCACTTAGTAATATTTTTTAACGATTTGAACCATGGCTTTAACCTTTAAACATAATTTCGGAACTTTAAACGACAAACGTGTAACCATCGTAGAAGTTGGTATTACAAAAGAGCGGATGGAGTTTTTAAAAAATCTACTAGAATTCAATCGTTTTACAGTCATTACAGAAGAGAAAGTAGCTGAAGACGCTGATACAACCTATTCTGTTGGAGTGGATGATATGGTTTTTAATCCTATGATTTGGGTTTATGATCGTAAGCTAAAGACACCAGATGGACGCTATGTAACTCATGAATATTGGGAAAAAGGCGAAGGAATTACTAAGCCTCAATATTGGGAATATAGATATGAGTAAATAACTCATATTTCTAAAATATAAAAAAAAGGCATCCACCAAAGGCGGATGCCTTTTTTTGGTTTATTTCATATAATCCCAAAACTTTACTCCATTTACAGTAATCAGATTCTTAGTAGGAATTATCAACTTATCGTCAAGCACAACTTGCTCCAGACCTTCTCTTGAATAAACATTGGTAATCAAGCCACTATATGTTTGTTGTTGCTCATTTTCATCCATATAATCCAAGTCAACTTCTGTATTACGCATAGACCAAATCTCAACCAATTCGTACAGGCTGCACGACAATCGAAATTTGTCATTATTCATTTTTATGGGTTCTATCATGGTGTTTTTTAAAGCTAATAAATAGCAAAGGTGGTAAAAAACTACGAATAATGAGAACATTTTATTCTCAACTTCAATAAATTTTAACTAATGTCAGAATAATTGAATATTGTTAAAAAAACAGTTAATTGAATAATTTTCAAACTCAAGAAATATTACTTACATTTGTCCCACTCTTTCTTTTTCAAGAAAATAAAATTCTATTTCGTTCATTTTTAAATTACAATTATTAGGAAAACACCTATCTTAACAATGTATTATTATTAAATCAATCAAATATGAAAACACTTTTTACCAGCTTTATCTTAAGCGTTCTATTTACCATTTTTACATGCCCAGTAAATGCCCAACTATCTGGCATAAAAACAATTGGACCAACAGGAAATTACACTAGCTTTGCTGCTGCTGTTGCAGATTTAGCAGCCAATGGATTAAGTGGCCCAGTGCTATTCAACGTCTCGGCCGGAACATACAGCGAGCAAATTTCAATTCCAGCTATTGCAGGCGCAAGCGTAACCAATACCATTACTTTCAAAGGATTAGGAGATAGCACAACTCTTTCATTTTCTCCATCAGCTTCGAACTTACCCATTATAGCTTTTAATTCGGCAAGTCATATTATTATCGACAGTCTTAAGATAAATGTATTGGGTAGCCAAGGCTGGGGAATACTATTTAAAAGCCAATCCGATAGCATTACTATAAAAAATTGTCACATAGTGGTTGTTCCCAACTCTAGTGCAACATCTGGAGGAATAGCAAGTTCAGGATCTATATCCTCAGCAACTTATACAGCAATAAATGGATCTTACCTCACTATTACTAATAACCTAATTGATGGTGGTAATTTCGGAATAAATATTAGAGGGATTTCTACTTCTACTTCTACTTATGGCAGTGACATTCAGGTTAATGACAATATTATACAAAACTTTGGATCAACAGGGGTTACTCTAAGTTACAATCATAATTTAGTTATTTCCGGCAATGAAATTAGCTCCTCCATTAGCACAGCAGGCAGTGCCATTTCACTTTGGAATGCTGGAGATAATTGTCAAATTATTAGCAATAAGTGTTATATAAATTCCAACCAAGCCAACACTAGAGTTATCGTTATTGCAATGGCACCAGCAGCAGGTGCCGCTGGAGTGTCAACCCTACCCATCATTATAGCCAATAATTTTATTCAGTATGCAGGTACAAATACGACTGCAGCAACTGGACTTTTACTAAAAAATAAAGCCTATTTAAAAGTTTATAATAATACCATTGATATGGGTAATATTGGTTTATATGCCATATGGTTTGATGCCAATAATACAAGAGATCTTTTCGGCATTGAAGTAAAAAACAATATTCTTTCTGTTGGTAAATCTACCGCATATTTTTTCTTCAATGCTGCAAACTCGGCTTCATTTAAGAGTATGGTAATTAATCACAATGACTTTTACAATTCAGTATCCGGATTTAATATTAAAATGCCAACTGGCACTTCATCTTTTGGTATTTATTCAAACTTTTCGAGCTATACCACAAATATTTACGGATATGGAACTGGAGCCAAAAACATCAATCCAGAGTTTAATTCTGCAACTGATTTGCATGTTAATTCTTTTGCTCTAGATAATTCTGGAACTCCCATCACTATTATTACTGATGATATTGATGGAGATATTAGAAATACCACAACTCCAGATATTGGAGCTGATGAATATACCCCGATTATATACTACAACCCTACAATAATAGTTAAGAATGCATCAGTTCCCATAGCTGGTGCTTCTGTAGTTTTAAATAATGATACCATGATGACTAATGCAATAGGAGAAGCGCATTATACTAATTTTATTGGAGGAAGTTACCCCCTAGTCGTTTTTAAAACAGGTTTTTTAACTTCAAACACTACGATAGCAATCCCTGACACAATCAACAATAATATATTCAATATAAACATATCACCTTGTATAATTAACAATACAGATCAGGTTGCTATTTGTAAAGGGGAGAATTACATTTTCGGAACACAAACATTAGATACTGCAGGAGTTTATACCGAGACATTTGTAGCTATTGCAGGTTGTGATTCTATTGTTGTGCTTACACTCACCGTTAATGAAGTGGATATACTGGTTAATTATTTAGCCAATGTATTGACCGCAGCAGCAACTAATGCTACATATCAGTGGGTTAATTGCGATGATATGAGTCTAATTGCTGGCGAAACTGCACAAGTATTTGCTCCTACTACCAATGGAAATTACGGGGTTATTGTTACACAAAATAACTGTAGCGACACATCTGTTTGTTATAGTATTACCACAATTGGCATTCAAGAAATCAACTTAAATAGCAATATCCAATTGTTTCCAAACCCAATTATTGACCAATTGACAATTGATTTTAATACCGTATTTAATTCCATAGAAGTAAATATCTTAAGTATTGATGGTCAATTAATTTACTCAAATCATCATACCAATAAATCTACATTACAAATTGATATATCAACATTATCAACAGGTAGTTATATCTTACAAATAAACAGCGAAAATGGTAAATGGGTAAGGAGAATTGTGAAAATGTAAAGATAAAAACACATGATTTTAACCCTTAGAACAAGAAAGGAATAGTGCCCATGAATGGGAATGCAAAAAAATAATATTCCTTTAATCAAAAAAGCCACTTACCCGAAAGATAAGTGGCTTTTTTTGATTGTACTATGGTTTTAAAGCATAAATTGAATTCCAAAAAAGTAAGACCTAGCTAATGGATATACATTAAAATAGTCAACGCCATCGCTATATCCTGCAGGATCTAAACCTGAATAATTAGTTAAGGTATAAAGATTATTCGCTCCAAAATAAATTTTAAAACTATAATTCCTTTTGAGGTTTTTTGGTTTTATCGTATATGTTCCAGCAAATTTGGTTCTCACTTATAAATTCAAGACCTTCACTCCTTTTTTACTCAGATTCTTGATTGTTTTTAGCTTGCTTCTATCAGATTTTCCTATAATAGCATCTGGAACAACATACATCTCAAATCCAAGTTCCAAACCGCCTACAAGTGTCTTACTAACACATTCTTCTGCCAGCAAGCCAACAATAATTATTTCTCTAGCACCCTTGGATTCTAAATAAGTCAAAAACTCTTTATCTAAAAATGCATTGCCCTCTTCTTTAACAAACGCATGATTACTAACCTGATATAAACGCTTATCAAGATTTTGATTATCAGCAGTATCTATTGTAATTCCCTTGAAAGAAAGCACAAGAAGTTTATGCACGCTAGTAATATAAATAATCTGTGCAGTATCTGATTTTTTAATCAATGCATTTATGGCATTTATCTCTATTGCCGAACTATCAACCTTATTTTCACTTGTATAGCATTCTTGAACATCCAATACAACAATAAACTTCCCTTGGAGCAAACTATCAACTTGAGCAAAACTTGCTACATTAGAAATTAGCAATACAATTAGAATTATAAATAATTTCATATCTGTTTCTTATTTACTAGATGAAAACTTCAAAACCTCCAAACTTCAAAACTTACAAACCTTAAAACCTTATTAACCTTATAAAACCTCCACTGAATAATCCTTTCCAACAATAATATTGGCTTGAGATTTAAGGTTTTTCACCATTTCATGTTCTTTCAAAAGCACTTTCATACGGTATTCATTTTGAGGTTCCTTGCCTCTTAATTTTTGAGCTTTACCCGTTTCGTGATAGGTAATATCAATAAATATCTTCAAATCCACATTTTCGGTTTTAATGGCATATAATCCATCAATGATGATCATGTCCACATCAGCAAAATTAGTAGTTAAAAGGTCCACCTGCTCAGTCACCAAATCAACGCAAGGCATGGTGCTATAGGTTTTATCCTTAAAATCTTGGATGTTTTTATAAATTGTAGCCCAATCATATTCATCATAGCCCACAACAGTTTCTATACCATTATTCTGACGCCATTCAGTACGTTTGAGTGGTAATATGCGATAGTAATTGTCGATATGGATTGGCTTGGCAAAAATGCTATGAGCTCTCAAACCCTTGGCAATAACATGAGCCAACTCTGTTTTGCCAGTTCCCGATTCTCCAGAAATAGCCACCGTCATACACTCCTTCTTCAGCTTCAGAATCTCTTCAATAATTCGTGCACCTGCTTCGCGATGCTTGTCTTCTATTAATAATACGTCTCCTAACATTTTGTTCTGTTTTTATGTTGTTTTACTTTTATCTTTTTAATTCTGAACTCAATCCTCCGCCTCCCACCCAAAAAAACCAACGCAACGGCACCTCCTTCTCCAAGGAGGACTTTGACAATTATTAAAGTTTGGAAGTTTTGAACTTCAAAACCTGAAACTTCGAAACCTCTATACAACTCTTCCAACTCCCTTTTTTAGTTCCAAAACTTTTCCATTCACTTTAATATCTACATCCATATTACTCTGGATTTCAATAATTTGTTCTGTTATTTTAAACTTATAATTCACACCTTTAAAATCCATTGCAAAGCTTAATTTCTTCCAATGCTTGGGTACTTTAGGATTTATTTCTAGAATATCTCCTGAAAAATCAATTCCAGCAAAAGCTGCATAAATAATCCAAACGGTTCCAGCCATTACGCCAGTGTGAATTCCTTCAGCGGTTGTCCCTCCTTGAATATCGTTATAATCGCTAGTGATGGCTTGCTGGAACATCTCCCAACTCAAATCTTCTCTGCCAATTTGCTGTGCCAAATAAGAATGCACCACACTACTCAAAGTTGACCCATGAGAGGTGCGTTGTAGATAATATTCAAAGTTTTTGCTTACATAATCCTCTGGAACTTGATATCCTAAATGATGAATTAAATCAGTCACATTATTATTGCTCAAATTATAATAAAGCATCAATGTATCTGCCTGTTTAGCCACTTTATAATCATCAGGAGATTTTCCATCAGCCTTGAGCACTCTGTCCATACGGTGAATATTGCCAAACTTCTGACGGTAATAATCCCAATCTAATTCCTTGAGTTCAAAATATCCATCATACTGAGCAACAATACCTTCATCAGAAATTACCAAATTCATTTTAGCAGCAATATCTTTCCAATGTGCTAATTCAGAATTTTTAAAATCGATTTTGGAAGCTATTGTTTCAAGCCCTGAAGCATCTAATTTTTGGTGGATTTCTTCAATTTTGTTAAACATCCAAACCGTCATCAAATTGGTATATGCATTATCTCTTATGCCGCCTTCATGGGTGTTGGGATAGGACTCATGAAACTCATCAGGACCCATCACTTTATCGATAGAATATCTTGAAGTTTGTGCGTTCCATATACATTTACTTTCCCAGAAACGAGCTATTTCCAATAACATTTCCATTCCTGCTTCATGCATAAATTCCACATCCTTAGAGAAATGGAAGTACTGAATAATATTATATGCAATGGCCAATGACACATGACGTTGCAAGGAACTATAGTCGTCGCCCCAATCGCCAGAAAGTGGATTATAATGATACTGCTGCGTTTCTTCACTCCCATCACTGCCACTTTGCCAAGGGAACATAGCACCTTTAAAACCGAACTCTGTAGAATAATCTTTAGCCTTTTGCAATCGGCGATATCGATACATCAAAATTGATTTAGCCACCTCTGGATAATGAACAAAATAGACTGGTAAGATGTATAATTCATCCCAGAAAATATGACCGCGATAGGCTTCACCTGTTAGTCCACGTGCCGGAATCCCAAAATCAATACGCTCATTATGTGGCGATGTGCCTGCCAAAAGGTGATATAAATGTAAACGAATCATCTTTTGTGTGAGGCGATCTCCTTCGATTTTGATATCAATCTTTTCCCATATTTTTTCCCAAGCAGCAAAAGACAGATTCATTTCTTCATCGAAAGTCTTAAGCTCATCTATTGCTTGCCGTACTCTTTTAATATTAGATAGTTCTGAGTTATGCTCAATCCAAACTGTTTTCATTAAACCTAAATAATCGCCTTGATTTACTGTATACTTGAAACAGGATTCGGCCATTGCATTGGATAATAAATCATGCTTAAATTCAACTCGTTTATTTTCACCATTATACAATACATCTAAGCGAGCTGATTGTGAAATCAGTATATTAGATTGGGTGGTTTTAACGACCAAATTTTGAATATTACCATCAGCCATTTCGCTAACAGCCTCCAAATGATTTTGATTTAGTTCGGCATATCGTTGCACACCTTCATTGATATGATTTCCTTTTAGACTTGACTTTATAGTTAAAACTCCGCTATAATTCATAGGGTGAAGGCAATAATGAATTCCAGCCACATTAGGATTGTGCATGGATGCAAATCTACGAGTGAAGATTTGAGTTTGTCGCCCTTCGGAATCCTCAACAATCATTTCTGATGTCATCAAACCCGTTTTAAAATCAAGTTTGCGTTTAATATCTAAAATATTTATCTGATTTATATCCAACCATTCGCCTTCGTCAATTTTAAAAGTCATGGGAAGCCAATTGCTCACATTCACAAAATCTTCATTCTGAATATCGCGCCCCGAAACTTGTGAATTAAGTCGATTATAAACCCCTGCCATATAGGTCCCTGGATAATTAAGCTCGTTAATATCCGTTTCGGCCATTGCACCGCGGGTTCCAAAATATCCATTTCCTACAGTAAGTAAAGCCTCTCTTGATCGCTCTTTTTCAGCTTTATAATCATAATATGTCAAAACCCAATCGTCAGCTTGCCTTCCTTTATCGAACCAATCTACAATACCATCAAAGCCAAATTGCGCCATATCTTCCACCACCACATCTGCACCTGCTTGCCATAATCCTTGGGCATTTTCTTCGCGAGCTAAGCCAAGCACTAATCCAAAATTTCCTTTTCGACCAGCCTGAACACCACTTATGGCATCCTCCACCACAACTGCTTCGTGGTAACTTACGCCTAAATTATCAGCAGCAGTAGTAAAAATATCTGGCTCAGGTTTTCCATTCAAACCCAATTCTACCGAAACAACTCCATCCACTCTGGTTTCTACCGAATCAATTAAACCAGTGGCAATCAGCACACTTTCGCAATTTTTGGAAGAAGAAGCCACACCAACTTTTATGCCTTCTGCTTTCAATCGATGAATCAATTCTACGGTTGAAGGATAAACTTGGATTCCGTCACGCTTCAATATTTCATTAAAAACTATATTCTTACGATTTCCAATTCCACAATAGCTTTCTACTTCCACCGAATCATTTGGATCACCATAAGGCAATGAAATTCCTCTTGATTCAAGAAAGGATTTTACGCCTTCATAACGGGGTTTTCCATCCACATAAGTCAAGTAATCTCCCTCATGCGTAAACTCTTGAAATGCCTCAGCATGCTCCGTTTCACGTTGACGAAGATATTGATCAAACATTTCTTTCCATGCTACGGAATGTACTAATGCTGTTTGAGTTATAACTCCATCGAGGTCAAATATTACGGCTTTAAATTTATAATTCGTACTCATATTGTATCCTTATTAAATTTTTTATAAAACAAACCAAATATAGGCATACGTATCTAGGCTAATCGTTTTTTGTTCTGCATTCCAAATGGCATTATTTGAAAGCAATACTCGTTGAACATTAGCTCCCAATTTGATTTGTTGTTTCGACTGTGATAGATTCTGAACAATTAAGAGTTTTTCCTCTCCAAATGTTCGAGAATACATCAATATATTATCCTTATTTTCATCAGAATGCAACCACTGAATATCACCTCTACCAAAGGCTTTATACTGTGATCTGGTTTTTAACATTTTACTTAATTGGAAATATACTTTAGCACTTAAAGACTCTGAATTAGCCAATTGCTCTGCCAAATTATCCCAGTCAATTCGTCCTCTAACCAAAAATCTGGTATCGTCCTTTCCTGTTAGTTTTATTTGTTCCTGATAATATTTTTCATCATTTTGCTTTCCAAATTCATCACCATAATACACAACTGGAGTGCCTGGTAATGTTAGCATTATAGAATAAATTAAGGCTATTTTATCAGCATCATTATCCATTAATTCGGCAAGCCGAGAAGAAATACCTTGTCCTAATCTGAAATCCCACTGTTCCTTTTTGCAGTATTTATCGTGGATGTATTTTCTGTCCTCCTCCGTCACATATACCAACTCTAAGCTAAGCTCATCATGGCATCTGAGAAATGTAAACCACTGACTTTGTTGTGGAATTTCGGGTGTAATTTGCAGGCTTAATGTCTGTATAATAGGCTGAATTGATTCTTGACCAAGTGCTTTATATATCTGTGGCATCAAAGGAAAATGATAACCAGCATGACACTCGTCTCCATCGCCAAAATATTTCACCACTTCTTTTGGTTTTTGGCAAGCTTCCGCAAGCAATAAAGTATTGGGGCGCACATAATCAATCACTGCTCGGAAAAATTTAACAACAACATGCGTCATTTCATGGTTTTCGCAATCAGTTCCCTCCTCTTTCCAGAGATATGGAATCGCGTCAGCTCTGAAACCATCCACTCCTTTTTGAAGCCAAAACAGAAAGTTTCGTGACATCTCGATAAGCACTTTTGGATTTCTAAAATTTAGATCAGGCTGAAAATCGAAGAAACGATGAAAGAAATATTCTTCACCTTCTTTTTTCCAATTGCTCTCCTCTAAACCATAAAAAATGATGCGTGCATCTTCGTATTTTTTGGTGTCTTTATTCCAAATATAGTAATCTCTATATGGATTATCCTTAGCTTTTTTAGCTTCTAAAAACCAAGGATGTTCATTAGAAGTGTGATTGATGGCAATATCAAAAAGCACTTTAATTCCCATCGAATGAGATTTCGCAAGAAAGGCATCAAATACCTCATCCTGAGATTTATAGCCCAGTAAATCAGGACGAATTTTTTTATAATCTTTAATATCAAAACCTGCATCTCTTCCGGGGCTATCCAAAATAGGCAATAACCACAAACAACTTACACCAAGCTCTTGCAAATAGTCCAATTTATCTTCTAGCCCTTGGAAGTTTTTATTAAATAAATCTACATAAATTGAATATACCGTAACGTCTTTATACCATTCTGCCTCTAAAGAAGGAATCTCATGATTCATTTTAAAAAGGTTTAACTCTTCGATAAAAGCAGTTAAATCATGTTGGCTATGACTGGGATATATTTGCGTCCAAAGATGTTTTAGCTGTTCTATTTGTGACATTTGAATTTTAGGTTTAAAACATTCATAGGATTGCAAATTTCGTGTTTATTTTAATACAAAAGTGTAATAAATAAGAATTTAAGTTTCTAAAATCAGAAGATTAGAACCTCAAATTATCAGAAAAAGCATACAACTACATCAGAGTGATTTTCTCGATAAGTTCTAAAGTATCTGGGTTAATGACTTCAATCGTGATTTTTTCGCCCTCGACATGGAAAATTACCAAGGCAAATTGTGCCGAAAATTTATTAAGATTAACAGACCAAGGCAATTTTTCTTTCGCATAATAGGGTGCCCCAGCAGCTCCATTTACAATTTGCACAAATGGTCTTTTGAAATGAAGTCGCTTACCAACATATCCTGCTGGGTATATTTCAGAATTATTATCAATTGTCAAACGGGTATAATTATGCTCATCTCCTGTCAATAAAACTCTAAATTTTGAGCTCTGATTAACTAATAAATCAAGGAAAATATCTCTTTGCTCGATAATACCTTTTTCAACTGCTTTGCCTCCAATATAAGGCCTAACGGTATTATCACCACCGTACCACATATCGTTATGGGCATGTCCACCATTAGGAAAAGCTGGCGTATGGATGCTAACGAAAACATGTTGAATATTTTTATCATGCTCGAAATCAGCTAATTGTTTTTTCAACCAATCCATCTGCTGATCCATAATATAGCCATGAGGATTTCCCCCAATTTGAGGAATTAGTTTTTCGCTGGGCGTGTACCAGTAATTAGAATTCATAACAATCATGGCAGTATTGCCATAGGTATAAGTATAAACGTTCTTCTTATAGCTCGGGAAATCTTGCTGCTTTGGATTGGGATCAAATTGATTTCCATCTTCGCTCATTGGACCATTATCTGAATTCTCGAAAAACTCACCAAAAAGAGCTTCAGCAGATTCGGTTTCAAAAGGGAAATTATCTACTGCATAATAATTTTTTGGATTGCCAAAAACCTTCAACAAAGCTTCATGATTTCCCATACCAACATTAAAAGGCATTGAACGCATATACGGGGACACGGTGCGCAGCCAATTGGTATATTCTAATCGCATTTGTTGCTGGTCGCTATGATAACCATTAACCATATCACCCGTAAACTGGAAAAAATCTACTTCTTTATAGTTGGCCAAAGCTGCCATTTTACGCATAATGTATGCGTTATGTCCATATAACTCACTTTCTCCGTGCTGAGTTCCTCCACGGCTATCACTCGCAAAAGCAAAACTAAATGCCTGATTACTGCCTGCTCCTGGAGCTATTTTAATATGACTATTGAGCACTTCAACTCCTAAATCAATTTTGTATTTATAATTATTGCCAGCCAAAAGTCCATTGATGTTAAAAACATGTTTCTGCGAAAGCGAACTCTTGTATTCTTTCCCTGCAATGCTAAATTTTGCTATATCATTTTGATTGGTCCAAAATGTAATCGAAAACGAATTACTCGTCATATTGGTGATAAAAGGTCCAGCAGTGATGCTAGTTTCTACCTTAAACAGCTCATCATTCAAACTAAAAACAATTCTTTTATTGGTAATAATATTATTTTCTGAATCCAATAATCGATAGCGAATTGCTCCATATTTTTTAGATTCCCAATTGGCCAAATCGTATTTTTCCTTTAAGACATTGCGAATATCTAATAATGCTTCTCCATTTTGTATTTTTACTGATTTCTTAAAGAATACTGCATGAGGATGCTCCATAACTTCATCAGGATAAAGCCCATAAATAATCGTTCCTTCAAAATCTTTTTTGAAATGAAGCAAAATACCATCTTTTGCTCCTGATTCTATTTGTTCAAAATCACTCAACCGCCATTCAGCCTCTTCATGATTGATTAGATTCTTTTGCATGTTCGTGTCCAAAAAATACATTCCTGAGTCGGACTGAAACACATTATGGTAAACTGATGGTATATGGGTTAAATCAAGTTTTAAAGCTGCGAATGAGAACAATACAATCCCCAAAACTGATAAAAATAGAATTCTAAATAACTTAAGCATAATAATTTATATCTTAGATGTGTAATAATTCGCAAAAGTAAATATTTAGAATTTAATTAGGAGAACAATATGTTATATTTACATGAATAAATCAACTACTTTTGATTTCAAATTAAGCCGCCATAAATGGATATTAGCAATACCTCATTCTTAATCGCATTTGGACTTACATTAATTGCTGGACTATCGACTGGTATCGGAAGTGCGATGGCTTTTTTTGCAAAAAAAACCAATACAAACTTTCTTTCCATTGCCTTGGGATTTTCAGCAGGAGTTATGTTATACATCTCATTTGTTGAACTTTACGGACTAGGTGAAGACAACTTTGTAGGAGAGTATGGAACTAAACTTGGCAGTACCTATAATTTTCTCTTTTTTATGGCTGGCATGCTATTAATTGCCATCATTGACAGATTAGTTCCTTCGAACGAAAATCCACACGAAGTACATCATGTTGAAGAACTTAGCGAAGAGAATAAAGAGAAGACAAAAAGTAAAAAATTGATGCGCACTGGGCTTTTTACTGCGCTTGTCATAGGCATCCACAATTTTCCAGAAGGAGTTGCTACTTTTGCTGCTGGCCTAAGTGATTTGAGCATTGCCATTCCAATTACCATTGCGATTGCAATTCACAATATTCCTGAAGGAATTGCGGTTTCGATTCCAATTTATTACGCTACTAATAGCCGCAAAAAAGCATTTTGGTATTCTTTCACATCTGGTCTGGCTGAGCCAGTTGGTGGCCTGATTGGTTTTCTAATTCTCAGAAACTACCTCAATGATGTTGTTTTGGGAGCTACATTCTCAATAATAGCTGGCATTATGGTATTTATTTCACTGGATGAACTACTGCCAACTGCTAAAGAATATGGGAAGCCTCATGCAGCCATTTATGGACTTATTGCAGGAATTGGTGTAATGGCTATTAGCTTGATTCTGTTTAAATAGTAGTACGGAGTTTTTGAAAGAATAGGGCATAAATAACTCAGAAATAAATGCACAAAAAAGATTTTTAATCAATCAGAATTGAACTTAATTTCATATTATGAACAAAACATTTAGAACTTTCTTGCTATTTTTACTTATAACAAGTTATTCTTGTTCACCTAAAGAAAACCTAAAGCTTTTATCGGAAATAAAAACAGATGAGTACCACATCAAAATTTATAGATTAGATTCAAAAAAAGACAAAAATGGGAAAGGTCAATGTGAAAAGTATTCTAGAACGGCAATTGATTCAACAGGATACTATTCATATGGTAAAAAACTAATTGATGAATTAGCATCAACATACATTTTTTGCTCAAAAAAATATTTAAGTAAATTGCCCGAAGACTCCCTAAACGATTTTTACCTTAGAATCGACTTAGATAATTTATCCAAAAAAAGTTTAAACTATCGTGAAATAATAAATAAAGCTTTGAAGCAAACTTTTAATTTAACAATAACCCCAAAAGAAGTACTGGTAAACGGCTTTTCATTTTCAATAATAAATGAGAACAAACTGAATTCATTTCTTTCCAAAGATACTTTAGATAAAAAAATACAATTTGAGGATAATAAATTTTATATTTCTACTACAAATCTATTGTTTTTAAGTAACACTTATGACTTAAGGGTTAGTGATTATATAAATTATAGTGGTATTAATAACAGTTACTTTACTTTTGAATTTACATTTTATAAAGATATTGATAAAGCTAATTTACAGTTTGAAGATTTTGGACTTCGCTTAAAAGAAGATACATTCTATAAAACTATTTATGAAATCAAGTCAAACGTAGGTATTTAAGGGGCGTTTTGGGATTAATATAAACACATTAAGAATCGTTTACTTCCACTCCTTTTTCTAAACAATATTTAACACTGATTAGAGCATAATTTTGGATATTTTTGCATCTCATTTTTAAATGATAAAATCTGATTTATGTTTAAGCAGAAAAAGCCGAGAAGTTTTAATTTCAAAACCCGTTATTGGAATCCTGAAGAAGAAGAACGCAATCGAAGAAAGCAACGTGGCGAGCGACAGAAACAAGATTATTCTTTTGATTCTAAGGAATTTAAAGAAGAATTAGCTTACAGATGGGGAATCAATAGACAATCCAACTCTACTTTTAATAAAAAGTATAATTCTGTAAATCGGCTATTATTATTAGCAATAATTGCAGCCGTTATCATTGCGATATTAATCTATATGCGAACTGCTTAACTATTTACAAACACAAAACGCCAATCATCGGCAAAATATAAGACTCTAATTTAATGACCGATATTATCAACCTACTTCCGGATTCAGTAGCCAATCAAATAGCAGCTGGAGAAGTGATACAAAGGCCTGCAGCTGCTGTAAAAGAACTCCTTGAAAACGCATTGGATTCAGGAGCTAGCGAGATTAAACTGGTGGTAAAAGATTCGGGAAAAAGCCTCATACAAGTTATTGATAATGGCTGCGGAATGTCGCCCACTGACGCAAGAATGAGTTTTGAGCGCCATGCTACTTCCAAAATTAAAAATGCTGACGACTTATTCGACATCCGCACGATGGGCTTTCGTGGTGAAGCACTTGCTTCCGTTGCAGCCATTGCCCATGTTGAATTGCGTACAAAGCGAGTCGAAGATGAGTTGGGAAGCCAAATCATCATTGAGGGCACAAAAGTGAATAGTCAAACCGAAATGGTTTGCAATAATGGCAGTATTTTTAGTATTAAAAATCTGTTTTTTAATACTCCAGCTCGACGTAATTTTCTAAAGTCAGACACAGTTGAATTTCGCCATATTCAAGAAGTATTTACCCGTGTAGCCATTGTTAATCCTCAAATTGCATTTAGTTTTTTTGATGATAATCGACAAAAGTTTAATCTACCAAAGGGTATATGGAAGCAAAGAATTATTGATTTATTTGGCAAAGGTCTAAACCATAAAATGTTGAATATTGATGAGATAACCGATGTTGTAGAAATCAGTGGTTTTATTGGCAAGCCAGAAACTGCCCGCAAAACAAGAGGTGAGCAGTATTTCTTTGTCAATAAGCGTTTTATAAAACATCCATATCTTAATCATGCGGTTCAAAGTGCCTATGAGGAACTGATACCAGACGGTGCATTTCCAAGTTATTTTATCAATTTCAATATCAATCCACAGCGTGTGGATGTGAATATTCACCCTACAAAAACAGAGGTAAACTTTCAGGATGAGAAAGCCATTTATGGATTGTTAAGAGCTGCTGTAAAAATGACATTGGGCAAATTCGCATTTTCACCAACCTTGGATTTTGAAACAGAAGTAAGCTTTACTCCTGCTCCATTACCTCCAGGTTCTTTTGTTAAACAGCCAGAAATTAAAGTTAATACAGATTATAATCCATTTGAGTCAAACTCACCCAAATCGAGCTCAAGCAATTGGCAAAAGCCAGTTCCTACAGAGCGTGAGCAACATAATGCCGAAAACTGGGAAAAATTGTATTCGGATATTCGAGTTCCTTCAAACTTAAACCGAGATATTGATGAAGGACCAAATTTTGATTCATCTGCGAGAAATGAAAAAGATTTTTTTCAAATAGCTAGGCAATTTATTGGCATGAAGGATGAAAATGGGTTATGGCTTATTCATCAACAAGCTGCTCATGAGCGAGTTCTCTACGACAGATTTTCCGAAATAATGGAAAATGCAACACCTCTGAGCCAACAGAAGTTATTTCCAGAAATGATTCAATTCTCGGCCAATGACTTAGATTTAATTCATGAGTTATGGGACGAAATTCATAAAATGGGATTCCAACTTTTGGAAGAAACTCCAGGCGAAATTCAAGTAATTGGAGCACCACCAGAACTTAATAACGATTCGATCCAACATATTTTGGAAGGTACGTTGGAGCATTTTAAAAATAATCAAATTGCATTAAGGATTGATAAACACCAAAATATACTTTTATCGATGGCCAAAAACCTATCGGTAAAACCAGGAAGAAAACTAAGCATCGAAGAAATTAATGCTTTAATGGAAGCCTTCTTAACAAGTAGTCAGAAGGATATTTCCCCATCAGGAAACAAAATCATCAGTTATCTTTCGAGCGACGAAATGGCCCAACGATTTAAATAGTTTGGATTTAATTATTTAGAAATAAACATATATTAGAACACGATATTAAAAATAAGGAAATAAATTTATGAGTGATATAAGACTAGGCGGCTATAATATGCTACCACCAGTAGTAAAAAATTTAATTATCATCAATGTTCTGTTTTACCTTGCCACTATGGGACTTGGAAAAGCTTTTCAAATTGATTTATCGCAATATTTAGGACTACATTATTTCATGTCACCTGATTTTCAGCCCTATCAAATAGTGACCTATATGTTTATGCATAGTAGTTATGATTTCTCACATATATTATTCAATATGTTTGCCTTGTGGATGTTTGGCTCATCCTTAGAAAACTTTTGGGGACCTAAGAGATTCTTAACCTATTACATGGTGGCCGGTGTTGGTGCAGGTGTGATTCAATTAATCACCATGTATATTACTTTTACTTCTCTTGCTTCAGGTCTAACACCAGAAGTAATAGATATCGTAAAAAATGAAGGTACTGCTTTATTAGCATCTGGCAGAAATTATGCTGACCCTGTTTTGGCTGGCTTAAATGGCATCCTCAACACCAACGTAGTAGGAGCATCCGGCTCAGTTTATGGCTTATTGCTCGCTTTTGGAATGATTTTCCCAGAAGCGCTGATTTATATCTACTTCCTATTTCCGATTAAAGCCAAATGGTTTGTAGTTATTTTTGGAGCTATTGAATTATTCTCTGGAATTAGAAATAGCGCCTCCGACAATGTTGCTCATTTTGCTCACTTAGGTGGAATGTTATTTGGCTTTATTTTAATTAAAATATGGCAAAAAAATAGTTTTAATAATCATAGATTATATTAATTATGTTCAACAATCAAAACCCACAAACTGATTTAAAAGCCTATTATAAGACCTTTTATTTTCAGAATAAGTTTTTAGTTTATATGATGGCAGCCAGTATTTTAGGCCTTGTCATTGCAAAAGATAGCTTCTTTGACGTCATCTACTTTGTCTATTTAATTTACTTTGGCGGCTTCCTTTTAAAGCAATATCTTGGAGATCAAAAAGTGTTGACCACATTTTTAGTTTCTGGAGTATTAGGAGCTCTTGTTTATTTTATGGCCTTTAGCGATACACTTATTCCCATAAATATAATTCCTGCATTTATTGGTTCAGGAGCTTTGGGCCTTTTAACGGCAGCTGCTACCAATACGCCTAATATGGAAATCAGGTTGGTTTTCTTTGGTAATGCAAAAATAAAATGGGTGGTTTTGGTGCTTATAGCTATTGATTTAATAAGCATATTGAGTATTGCGGGTCAAGATAGAATTGCACATATTGGCGGAATTGCATACGGTTTTTTTAGTATTTATCTCATGCAGAATCATAGCTTCAATTTCATGAATTCAATCAATAATTTGTTTAAAAAGCCGGGTCCTTATTATGATAAATCAAAGAACAAACAGCCCAACGTTAAAAAGGAAACTGATGAAGCGTATAATCAACGTAAGCACGAAGAACAAGCTAAAGTCGATTTAATTTTAGATAAAATTAAAAAGAAAGGCTACGAAAGTCTTACTGCTGAAGAAAAACAAAAACTATTTGACCGGAGCCAACGTGACTAAATCTACCCAAAAAACATATGGTTTCTGGGGCTTAGTGCTGCGTTTTATCAATTTTATATTGATAATGGCTATATTGTTTTCCTATTTGGCTCAATGGATCAGTCCACAACATTTTTGGCCCATTGCATTTTTTGGCATCGCCTACCCTTTGCTCGCAATTGTCAACACTCTTTTTGCCATATATTGGATAATAAAACGGCAAAGGTTTTTTATTTATTCGCTTGTCAGTTTACTAATTGGCGTAGGTTATTTTAATCGTTTTTATCAATTTGGTTCCAATACCGAATATATGGACATGAACTCGCCCATTAAAATATTAAGTTATAATGTTCATGTTTTCGACCAATACCATAGCCAACATGGAGGCAAAACTATTGCACGTGACTCCATTTTTGATTTCTTACAAAAACAAAATGCCGATGTCTATTGTTTCCAAGAATTTTATAATCGAGAAAACAAACCCGTGCAAGATAATATCAAAATTTTACAAAAGAAACTCAATACACCCTACGTTTACAAAGCTAAATATACAGCTAAATCGAAATATCTTTACCTTGTTATTTTAAGTAAAAACCGAATTCAAAACTCGGGTACTATCAGCAATGAAAATCAAAATAGCGAAATTAGTGGCGTTTTTGCAGATCTTAAAACTAACTCTGGAATAGTTCGCATTTATAATGTTCATCTTACATCGTTTCAGATTTCAAATGAAACCAATATTTTTAATCAAGATTATGATTTCGCGAGCCAAGAAGGGCAAGAAAAAGTAAAAGAAAATTCGTTGAGAATGGCTAAGAAATTCAAATCAGCATTCTCTGCTCGCGCTCAGCAAATACAATTACTCAAAACACATTTTGCGGAATCACCCCACCCTATTATCATAGCAGGCGACTTTAATGACACGCCAAGTTCTTATGCCTATGGTCAACTCAGAAGCGGGCTAAAAGATAGCTATAAGGAAAATGGTATTGGTTTTGGAAAAACCTATAATGGTTTTTATCCTAACTTTAGAATTGATTACATCCTCCATGACCCTAAATTTGTTAATTATGAATTTACTACTTGGCCAATTCCATATAGCGATCATTTCCCTATCACCGCTACACTTTCTTCTCAATATTCTGAATAACTAGCCCATATTTTTCATGATTAATAAATAAAAATATTATGGCATTCATTTTTTAATTACTTTTGACCGACCGTTCAGTCAATAATCTTTAACAAATAATATGTCAATAGAAACAATACCTCAGATTGAAAATGCTAGAATTGATCGCAAGCAGGTCATCATGAGTGCTGCTTTAGAAGTTTTTGCTCATCGGTCGTATCATGGGGCATCCATGAGCGAAATTGCTAAATTGGCCAATGTTTCAAAGGGACTGATTTACAACTATTTTGATAACAAAGAGGCCCTCTTAACAGAACTTGTTTTAGAAAACACCAAAAGTATTTTTCAATCCTATCAATTAAATATCAAACATATTACTGATCAAGATTTTTCAAGATTCATCACCAATTCCTTTGATTTATTGGACAAAAACACTTCATACTATAAATTATTCTTTAGCTTAATACTTCAAACAGAGGTGATGGAAGTGATTGGTCTTAAATTAATGAACGAAATTGAACCATTTATCCAAGGTTTTGCTGATTATTTTGAGCAAAAAGGTTATGAAAATTCTAATTCTGAAGCTCAATTCTTTTTTGCTTTGATGGATGGTATTGGTATGGATTACCTCATGATGGGTTTGCCCAAAGAATATTGTATTCAACGAATTAAAAACATATATCAAATATAAGCAACTATGAACAAATCATTTATTTACAGCATTTTAATAATAGTAATTCTAGCCGGAATTAGTTTAGGCATAAGTACCAATGAAGAAAATTTAACTGCCAAAGATATTATTGACAAAGCCAATAATAATAAATTTGGTAATAGCAGTGAGTCAACTATGGAAATGACCATAGTTAGGCCAAGTTGGTCGCGGAGTATTACTATGAAAAGTTGGACTCTTGGTAAGGAATATAGTATGGTGCTGATCACAGCTCCTGCCAAGGAAAAAGGTCAAGTTTTTTTGAAAAGAAAAAGCGAAATGTGGAATTGGATTCCCACTATTTCGCGTATGATTAAATTGCCACCATCCATGATGTCACAAGGCTGGATGGGCTCCGATTATACCAACGACGATATGGTGAATGAAGGTGCTTTGGTGAATGAGTTTGAACATACTATTATCCGAATGGAAAGATATGATGATATAAGCTGCTATGTAATTAAATCTATTCCACAGGAAGAAAGTGATGTTATTTGGGGCAAGAAGCTTACCTGGATAAGCATTGACCGCTTTCTTCCACTCAAAACAGAATCTTATGATGAAGAAATGTACTTAGTAAAAACTGAAACTGCATCGAAAATTAAGGAAATTGGCGGTAAAATTATCCCAACTGTATTTACCATTATACCAGCCGATGACCCTGGTCAAAAAACAATACTGACCATGAAAGCTGTCATATTTGACAATAAAATTGACGAGACATTTTTTACCCAACAAAACATGAAAAGAGTACGATAATCAATTATATTTCAACTAAATACAATTGTCAACAGAGCAAAAAAATATAAATATATGAACATATTTAAAATAGCATGGCGAAACTTATGGCGAAATAAAAGACGAACATTAATTACTGCCGCTTCTTTATTTTTCGCAGTATTTTTTGCGCTCATTATGCGCAGCATGCAATTAGGGACTTATGATTTAATGATTGACAGTGCCGTAAGACAATATTCTGGTTTCGTACAAATTCAAAATAAAAACTATTGGGAAGAAAAAACCATAGATGAAATGATGACGGATTCAGACAGTTTGCGAAAACTAATCGAAAATCAGAAAGGTGTTGTTTCACTCCTTCCCCGCCTCGAGTCCTTCGCTCTTGCCAGCAGTGGTAACAAAACTAAAGGTATAATTCTGCAAGGAGTTGATCCGATAAAAGATGATAAAATGACGCATCTTTCGGATAGGCTTGTAAAAGGTGAATATCTAAAAACTGGAGATGATGGCGTAGTCTTAGGGCAAAAACTTTCTTCTTTCCTCAAACTAAATGTCGGCGACACAGTGGTTTTGCTGAGCCAAGGTTATCACGGAGTTACGGCAGCCAATATATTTCCTATAAGAGGAATTATTAAAGTGCCCAGTCCAATGCTTGATGCAAGATTAATTATGACAAGTATTGAATCGGCGCAGGACTTTTATGGTGCAGAAAATATGTTGACTTCTATCGTTGTTAACATCAAATCGAAGCACGATATTGAGAAAGTAATGGCAGAAATAAATCCATTATTGCAAAATACCGATTTGGCTATACTCAGCTGGACCGATATGAACAAAGAGCTCAAACAACAAATTGATTCAGATGATGGCAGCGGTCAAATTATGCTGGGCATATTGTATATGGTGGTCTTTTTTGGCGTTTTAGGAACTATAATAATGCTTACCGCTGAAAGAAAAAAAGAATTTGCAGTAATGGTAGCCGTTGGGATGCAAAGAACTCGCCTTAGTTTATTGGTTTTTATAGAGACCATCTTAATTGGGGTAGTTGGAATAGCTTCGGGAATTTTAGCCGCACTGCCCATAATTTTATATTATTATCAAAGCCCCATTCGTCTCACTGGAGATATGGCAGCAACCTACGAAAACATGGGAATTGAGCCGTTGATGGGATTTTCAATTCAGCCAGCTATATTTTATAATCAAATTATTATTGTTTTTATTGTTTTGGTGATTGCTCTAATATATCCAACAATAAAAATTTGGTTTTTTGAATTAATCACCGCTTTAAAATCTTAAAAATATGATACGATCAATTGCATGGAAAAACATATGGCGCAGCAAGCTCAGAAGCATGGTGGTGATTCTCGCTGTTGGCTTTGGATTGTTAGCAGGCATATTCTCTGTGGCACTTATGAACGGGATGATCCTTCAAAGACTAAGCTCAGCAATTAATATTGAGGTTGGAAGTATGCAACTTCATAATAGCAAATATTTAGAAAATAGTGAGCCTCAATTTACGATCCCAGAAACTGATAAAATAATCGAAAATATCAAACAAAATGAAGCGGTTGCAGCTGTTGCTAAACATTATAAAATGGAATGTATGCTTAGTTCAAACAGAGCAGCAACTGGACTTAATTTGGTAGGAATAAATCCAGAAGAGGAAAAAATGGTATCGCAACTATACCAATTTATAGCTGATTCAAATGGTACTTATTTGACTAATGAGGGGAGAAATCCAATTCTCATCAGTACAAAAACCGCTGAAAAATTAAAAATAAAATTGCGGAATAAAATTATTGTCAATGGTGTAAAAAAAGATGGCACTAGTACAAAAGCTAGTTTTCGAGTAGTTGGTATTTATAGAACCTCCAATTCAATGTTTGATCAAGGCAATGCATTCATTCGCTATGATGATGCAGCTAAAATATTTGGTTTCGATACCAACGAATCACACGAAATAGTGATTTTGAACAAAGAGTTTACAGAAACTAAAGAGCTTAAAGAGCTACTTCAAAATCAATACACCAAGTATAAACTAAACGACCAAGCACTTTTACGAGCACGAAATGATAGTATTCCCTTGGCCATATATAATCAATTGGCCAAAGCTAAAAGCGACGAATTATTCACCAAAGAAGCGTATGAATCCAAGCTTCAAGAAATATTAGGCAAAAGCGATTTTGAAGTGTATGAAGACAATTTACTACAAATTGCCGAATCTGGCACCAGTGTCATGACTTGGGATGAAAGCTCGCCTGACTTGGCTATGATGACTACTTGGATTGACCTTATGCTTTTTATTTTTGTAGGAATTATTCTTTTAGCCCTTGGTTTTGGAATTGTCAACACCATGCTCATGGTAGTTTTGGAAAGAACCAAGGAATTAGGTATGTTGATGGCTATTGGTATGAATAGGCGGAAAGTTTTTAAAATGATATTATTAGAAACCGTCATGCTATCTCTAACCGGTGGAGTATTAGGGATGATACTCAGTTTAGGAGCAATCGCTATTTTCAAGGAAAATGGACTAAATCTGAATGCCTTTGCTGAAGGATTTGAAGGTATGGGATATGCAAGTATTATCTACCCAACCATAAGTGTACTCAATTATATTGAAGTAACTTTAATGGTCGTTTTTACTGGCATTCTTGCCTCCATTTACCCAGCACGAAGAGCTACTAAATTGAATCCTGCGGAGGCTGTTCGGAGTGAGTAGTTAAAAAAGTACTTCGAGTTGGGAGTACTTGGAGTTGGGAGTTAGACGTTTTAAGTTAGAAATTATTAATAACGAATATGATGAGTGTAATTAGTTTAAAAAATGTAGATAAAATTTATACTGAAACTGCGGTGCCTGTGCATGCTGTTAATTGTGTAAATTTAGAATTTGAAGAAGGTGAATTTGCCGCAATAGTTGGCCCAAGTGGATGCGGAAAAACAACTCTGCTCAATTTAATTGGGGGTCTTGACGCACCAACAACTGGGGAAATACACATCGACCAAGTGAATGTGGGCGCCCTCAATAAAAGAGCATTAACCGATTTCAGAATGAATCATATTGGTTTTGTTTTTCAAGCATATAATTTGATTCCGGTGCTTACCGCCATCGAGAATGTGAGTTTTATTATGGAGCTTCAAAAAGTGCCTAAAAAGGAACGATTGGCAAGAGCTAATGAACTTCTGAAAGCTGTTGGATTGGAAGATAGAATTAACGATCGCCCTTCCAGATTGAGTGGCGGACAGCAGCAAAGAGTTGCGGTTGCAAGAGCGTTAGCTTCAAAACCACGATTTGTTTTGGCTGATGAGCCCACTGCCAATCTCGATAGTAAATCAACCAACGACTTGCTTGATATTATGCGCGAACTGAACCAAAAAGAAGGGATTACTTTTATATTTTCGACCCATGATAAGCGAGTGATTGACAGGGCAAAACGTATTATAACCCTTGAAGATGGAAAAGTATTGACTGATGTGCAGGTATAATCATGGCTTGATTAAAAATAAATTGAAAGCATCAATTCATAAACTAATGAAGCAATATCTGAAATTAAAGTTTAAAACATAATCGTAATGCAAAGAACAATACTTAGTATCATTTTATTAGGATTATTTTTTCAATCAGTAGCCCAAGAACCTATTGTGAAAAAAGAACGTAACTGGACATTAAATGGCTATGTATCTTGGCTAAATACCAATACATTTGATAGTATTCAAAAAACTTGGTTTATTGATAATGAACTTCAAAACAGACTGAATTTCAGCTATTTTCCAACTAAAGATATCACATTTAACGTGCAGATGCGCAACAGATTAATCTATGGTTATTCAAAAACGAATATTCCTAAATATGATGAATATATTGAAGACGATATTGGTTATTTACAATTGAGCAAAAATTTCATCAATACCAAAAGCATGCTTTTCAATATGAAGATTGACCGCATAAATTTGGAGATCAACAAAGGTAACTGGAATGTAAAACTAGGACGTCAACGCATCAATTGGGGTAAAACCTTTGTGTGGAATCCAAACGATATTTTCAATACCTATTCCTATTTTGATATAGATTATCAAGAAAAACCAGGCAGCGATGGCGCAAGAGTAGAATACTATACAAGCGCAGTTTCTTCCATTGAACTGGCTTCTACGGTCAATTTCGAAAACCGGATGACGATGGCAGGCAAGTACAATTTTAATCATTGGAATTATGACTTTCAATTGCTAGCAGGCGAAATGGAACAGCGCGATTATGTGATAGGTTTTGGCTGGGCAGGAGCCATCAAGAGTTTCAGTTTTAAAGGCGAAGCATCCTACTTCACTCCCATCGACAGCCAAGACCCAACTCGAGAGCCTGCGTTTTTAGGAACTGTATATTTAGATTATACCTTTGCTAATTCTTTCAATATGATGATTCAAGGGCTTTATAACCAAATTGGTATAGACAACCCTATTAAAGATTTCTCCACATTTTATTACGCCAATTCCAACGCCAAATATCTTTCATTCACCGAATGGAATCTTTTTGCCAATATGCAATATCCTATTAGCCCACTATTTACAGTCTCATTTGGCACCATGCTATATCCTGGGCAAAATATGTTTTTTCTTAATCCTACCGCCACAATATCCCTTTCCGACAATTCTGAACTGGGTATCATTTGGCAATATTTCAGAGGCGAATTCCCGAATGCTTTAGGCGTAAAACAATTGCAACAGGGAAACTATGCTTTTCTTCGGTTGAGGATGAATTTTTAAATACTTTATTCCTCTTTACTAAGCCAATTTCTCCTAGCAAATAAAAATCATAATCAGCTATTTAGAACCATTCTTAAGCAAGATTTTTTATTACCTTTGCGGCCTTGATTTTTTTATATAAAATTCACTATAAATTATACATAACATAATGACACAAGAAGTTTTAAACTACAAAGTTGCCGACATGAGTTTAGCCAGTTGGGGACGAAAAGAAATTGAAATTGCTGAGCAAGAAATGCCAGGATTAATGTCTATTCGCGAGAAATATAGCAAAACATTACCCCTTAAAGGCGTTAGAATTACTGGATCATTACACATGACCATTCAAACTGCTGTTTTGATAGAAACCCTTACTGCTCTTGGTGCTGACGTTCGTTGGGCTAGCTGTAATATATTTTCTACTCAAGATCATGCTGCTGCTGCTATTGCTGCTGCTGGCGTACCTGTTTTTGCCTGGAAAGGCGAAACTCTAGCTGAATACTGGTGGTGTACTGACCAAGCATTAAGTTTTCCTGGAGGAAAAGGTCCAGAGCTTATCGTTGATGATGGTGGCGATGCTACCTTATTGATTCACAAAGGATATGCTGCTGAAAAAGATGCAAGCGTATTGAATGTTGAGCCTGAAAGCGTTGAAGAAGGCGAAATTTTAAAATTACTAAAGAAAACTTTAGCAGAAGACAACCAAAGATGGCACCGTACTGTTGCTGACTGGAAAGGTGTTTCTGAAGAAACCACCACCGGAGTTCACCGTTTATATCATATGTTTGAAGCTGGCGAATTGTTAGTTCCTGCTATTAATGTAAATGATTCAGTAACCAAATCTAAATTTGACAACCTTTATGGATGTCGCGAGAGTTTGGCCGATGGTATCAAACGCGCAACTGATGTAATGATTGCTGGAAAAGTGGTTGTTGTTGCTGGTTATGGTGACGTTGGAAAAGGTTCTGCTCACTCAATGCGTTCTTATGGTGCTCGCGTAATCGTTACTGAAATTGACCCAATTTGTGCACTTCAAGCTGCAATGGAAGGTTTTGAAGTAACCACTATGGATGAGGCTGTTAAGGAAGGAAATATTTTTGTAACCACTACTGGAAATAAAGATGTTGTTACTGCTAAACATATGTCTGAAATGAAAGATCAGGCTATTGTTTGTAATATCGGTCACTTCGATAATGAGATTCAAGTTCCACAAATGGAAGCTCTTCCTGGAATCCAAAAAATCAATATCAAACCTCAGGTTGATGAGTACAAATTTGCTGATGGACATTCAATATTCTTATTAGCAGAAGGACGTTTGGTTAATTTAGGTTGTGCTACTGGCCATCCTTCATTTGTAATGAGTAACTCATTTACTAACCAAACTTTAGCTCAAATTGACCTTTGGGAAAAGAAAGACGAATATGAAGTAGGCGTTTATCGTTTGCCAAAATATTTGGATGAAGAAGTTGCTCGTTTGCACCTTGCTAAAATTGGTGTTATATTGACAAAACTAAGCAAAGAACAAGCTGACTATATTGGTGTAAAGGTGGAAGGCCCTTATAAGGCTGATCACTATCGTTACTAGTTTTAAGTACTTGGAGTTTGGAGTACTTGGAGTTTGCAGTACTTGGAGTTAAGAGTTGTACGTTACGAGTTATGAGTTGCCTTGCGGCTGATTGATTTGATTCTGCTCTAATAATATATTAAGCCTTCCTTTTTGGGAGGCTTTTTTTTAGCAATTTTCAATTTCCAAAACAATACTTTATCCAACTCGCTCTTCATACTTTTTGACTAAAAATTTAATTAAAATTAGACTAAAGAAAATAAAAATCGGCCAAGTACTCAGCCATAGAATTTCAGTTAAATACATATTTTTTAATTTTAATATCCGTGAGTATTATTCATTTCTTCTTCATCTATTTTCTGTTTATTCATCGACTTCCAAACATACCAAATATAAGCAATTACAAAGGGAACCAATAGACTAACATAAGACATGACTACCAAAGTGTATTCGCTGGATGAACTGTTAAAAATGGTCAGAGAGGATTGCAAATCAGTGGAGGAAGGATAAAATGCGGTATTATTAAATCCAGCTGTTAATAACAAACTAAAAACTACTAAAATAGTACCTGCGCCTGCATACCCAATCCCTTTTTCTTTGCTGCTATCAAACTTAAAATATACCCTAACAATTGAAAACAAAACCAATACTATACCCAAGAGTAACATCATGAGCACTATTGGCATAGCCAATAGATTATGTAAATATTTATAACTTTCCATGGAAACAATCGATGTGCTTGGATCCACCGTATATCCTTGCATCAAAATAATATTGATTAGGAAAAACAAGAAAAACACAACAAAAGGAATGGCATTATACATCATCGATTTACGTGCTCTGCTGGTAATATTCTTATTTTCTATTGAATTGAGAAAGTACATATTGGCTAAAACTCTTGACAGAAAAAATACTGCCAAACCCAATGAAAGATTAATAAATGTATTATAATTCGTAAAATCTAATACTAATTCTAAACCCCTATATGAAGTGTCCCAAAAGGAGTTATTCATATTATTGATATGAAATGGCGACCCTGTAAAAAAAGTGGCGACAGCTGTTCCCAAAAAAGTAGTAGCTACCAAACCATTAATAAACAAAAAGGTATCGTACGTTTTCTTGCCTAAAAAATTATTGGGTTTTGACCGATATTCGTAAGATACAGCTTGAATAGTGAATGAGAACAGTATAATCATCCAAACCCAATAAGCGCCACCAAAACTAGTAGCGTAAAAAAGTGGAAAGGAAGCGAAAAATGCCCCGCCAAAAGTAACCAAAGTGGTAAAAGTAATTTCCCATTTTCGTCCAATGGTATTCACAATCATAGATTGCTCCATCTCGGTTTTACCAATTTTATAAATCAACATTTGGCCTCCTTGCACGAAGAGCATAAAAACCAAAATAGCTGCTAAAAGCGCATTAATTGCATACCAATAATGCTGTAATAAGCTGTAGTCCAATAATTCAAACATATTAATTCCCTCCTTTATTAGGTCCCATTTTTATTTGTTTTAACATAATCTTAATTTCAGCGATTAATAAGGCTGTAAAAATGATAAAGAATAGTCCAAATGTAATTTGAACACTTGCCGTATTGATATTTGACACAGCAGTCATTGTTGGCATAAGATCTTGAATAACCCATGGTTGGCGTCCCATTTCTGCCACTATCCAACCACTTTCTGTAGCCAAATAAGCCAAAGGCATGGCTAGCACAACTGCCCATAATACCCAGCGATATTTCTCTAAAGAATTTTTATAAAGTAGAAAAAGTAATACCATAAAAACAAGCATGATATAACCCCCCGCCATCACCATGATGTGAAACGAATAAAAAGTTATGGGTACGTTAGGAATAATATCATGTGGGTCATCAAAATAGCTATATCCGAAATAATTGAAATACTGAGATACCCATTCCTTATCACTAAAGTTGGCTAATAAGCCACTTGCTCTTTCCGTATTTCCTTCTTCCTTAGCTAATTTATAATCCAACAGCGTTTGCCGAGCTATTTTACCTCTTCGTATTTTTTCATAATATGACATAATTCCTTCGGCCTCATTGCCATGAACTAAATCATGAACACCAGGCACAAAGGCATCAACATCTAAAAAAGCCATATAGGATAACATACTCGGAATTTCGAATTTAGAGAAAAAATAGTCTTTTGCATGGGGTGAATCAGTGGGTGATCCTTTCATTGCACCAAACGCAATAAGTGGTGCATGATCGGTTCCATAATAAAGCCCTTCCATTGCAGCTAATTTCATAGGTTGTGATTTAGCAACTTGCCTAGCAGATTCGTCACCAGTTACAATGGTTAAAATGGAAAATATTAATCCAAAAACAGAAGCCACAAGAATACTTTTCTTGGCCACAACATGTTCGCGATTGCGCAACAAATACCAAGCGCTAATTCCTACAACAAAAATGGCAGCAAGAATATATGATGAGAAAATTGTGTGAACAAACTTATTAATAGCATTGGGATTAAAGAGCACATCCCAAAAATTATTCATTTCCATACGGGCAGTATTAGGATTAAAAATCATACCAGTGGGACTTTGCATCCATCCGTTGGCCACCAATATCCATAATGCAGACAAATTAGAGCCGATGGCCGTGAGCCAAGTTGCAGTAAGATGAAAGCCCTTGCTGACTTTGTCCCAACCAAAAAACATGACTGCAATAAAAACAGATTCCATAAAGAAAGCCATGATGCCTTCAATCGCTAAAGGAGCACCAAATATGTCGCCTACAAACCAAGAATAATTACTCCAATTAGTCCCAAATTCAAATTCTAAAATAATTCCAGTTGCTACACCAATGGCAAAATTTATTCCAAAGAGTGTCATCCAAAATTTGGTGATTTTTTTCCACTCAGGATTTCCTGTTTTCACATAAATAGACTCGGTAAATGCCAAGAAAAAAGTAATTCCTAATGTCAAAGGGACAAAGAGCCAATGGTATAATGCTGTTAAGGCAAACTGTGCTCTCGACCAGTTAATTAATGATAAATCAAAATGTTCCATTTTGTATTATATTTATTAATCTATTTAATAAGTTGTTCAATTACATATTCACTTTTTTGCTCATCTGTTTGAAATTTAGATCCTAAAAAATCTTGAAAAAAGAAAATTTTTAAAATCGCAAACATGACGAAAAGCTTGATGAATATGATTAGCCAAAGCCTTTTCCCAATATTCATACTTCTGAAACCTTCAAAATAAAAATTGAATATTTGTGTCAATAATTTCATAAGTACATATTAAGATTTCTAGATATATTAAAAATCAAAATTATACATATATATCCAGGCTGGGACACTGTATCTCTAATTTAGACCCAATTTAGAAATAGGGAATTCTACTTCTACAATAGATTGATTTATCATACATTAGAAAAATATATTGAAATGAAATTACAGACCTTAAATAATTTACCAATATATTCTTCAGAATAAGCCTTAATTATATTGAAAAACGGGTTAAAATTTAGAAAAATAAAAAGCAATAGTAGAATTGATAAGGAAGAAATATATTAAATTAAAAATATTATTTATACAAAAAGCGCCAGAAATCATAAGATTTCTGGCGCTTTTTGTCTTTGCAGGCTTAACGTGAATGAAATTTTATTTCCCAATAAAAACGTTATACTGCCATGGTTTTAAGCTAAATGCATTGCTGTCGTTAAATTCTATTTCCGATTTTAAATACCAATCTTGATACAGTCCAGCTTCTTCACCAAAATTGATTTTAACATTCAATTTATCATTGCTCATATTGCCCACATAAATCACTTTATTACCTTCAATTTCACGGATACAAGCAAACACTTTTTCAGGATTACTAGTTTCTATAACTTGATATGAACCTCCAAAGTCACCATTCCAGAGGGACTTATTTTCATTTTTAAGCTGAATCAAATTTTGATAAAAATTGTTCAAAGGAATGGCATCCCAAATCAAAGTATCCTTTTCAAAAAACGCTAATCGCTTTTTGTTAGCAGCTTCCTGACCATTATAAATCAATGGCATACCTGGAATTACAAATGTCAAAACAGCCATAGTTTTAGCACCATCACCCATCTTTTCATATTCTGTTCCATTCCAAGAGTTTTCATCGTGATTGGAGGTAAATTGCATGTGATAATCATTGCTTTTGAAAAATGACAAATCTTCTAAAATTCGCACATTTAGTGCCGATGCAGGTTCTTTTCCTGAGGCTACTGCTGCCAATATATGGTGCATTTCCCATGCGTATGACATATCAAATGCATTCAAATGATGCTCAGGCATTTCAGCTTCAGCCAACATAAATACGGGTTTTATTTTGTCTAGCTCAACACGTGCGCTATCCCAAAATTCTGTTGGAACTAACATGGCCACATCGCAGCGAAAACCATCAATATCTGCATTAGTTAGCCAATATTGCATCTCTCCTACCATAGCTTTCCAAAGGTCTCTATCTTCATAATTGAGTGATAAAACATCTGTCCAATCATAAGGAGATGTCATTGCTCCGGTTGAATCTGTTTTATACCACTCTGGGTGCTCTACAGTCCAAGCATGATCCCAAGAAGTATGATTGGCCACCCAGTCGATAATAACGTGCATTCCAAGCGAATGTGCATGATCAACTAATGCTTTAAAATCTTCTAAAGTACCAAACTCAGGATTTATAGCACTGTAATCGCTGATGGAATAGTAAGATCCCAAACTGCCTTTACGGTTTTTAAGGCCAATAGGATTTATCGGCATCAACCACAAAATATCAACACCCATATCATGGAGTCTGTCGATATGTTTATCAAATGCATTGAAAGTCCCTTCCTCAGTATATTGGCGGATATTGACCTCGTAAATATTGCTATGTTTCGACCATTCAGGATGTTGCAATCCACTTTGAACTTTTTCTTCTATCATTGTTTTATTTTCGGTTTGGTTACAGCTGATTATAGTAATAGTCAGCAAAAATACTAGGATTATGTTTGAAGTTCGCATCATAATTTAATTTATAATTATTATTTCAAATGAGTTTGCAGGAATTTCTATTTCAATAAGCATATCATTTATTTCTATATTATTTCCAAAATTTGTTCTCAAATTTGTTGATTTAATGTCTTTAGGTATAGGAATATTAAATCGAATCGGCTGTTCAGAATTATTGAAAGCCACCCATGCAAATTGATTAAAATACCTTCTGGTATATGACAAACTCTTCTGATTTGATTCTAAATCATCAATATCTCCATAGAGCAAGGCCATATTCGACTTACGAATTTTAATCAACTTTTTTGTAACTTCTAAATTAGCTTTCTCGATTGCACTCAATTGGTCTCCAAAACGCATCATTCTGCGACTATCAGGATCATTACCGCCAGGCATTCCAAATTCATCGCCATAGTAAATTACTGGAATTCCAGGTATGGTCATATTAAAAGCCATTAGCATTTGTAATTTCTTAAAAGCTAAACTGTCTCCAATTTCTATATCACGTGTCCAACCAGCAGCTTTGGCATCTTCATTAAACTTTAGAGCTCCACCAGCATAGGAAATAAACCTTGCTCTATCTTGATTTCCGGTAATATAAACCATCAAATTATGAGCACCATACACATTTATGCTTTCTTTAAGTCGTTCTGCCAACAAGCTCATATCATTACCACCAGCAAAGGAACTCAATGCAGCATCATATACATTAAAATCAAATTGTGCATCCAATAAACCGCTGCTGATATAGCTCCCAATCAATTCACTACTTCCATAAGTTTCACCTAACTGGTAAATAGATTGATTGTTTTTAAGGATTATACTATCCTTTAATTCTCTGGTTAAAGTTCGCCAAAAACTAAGAGGTACATGCTTAGCAGCATCATATCTGAAACCATCCAACTGATATTCTTGAGCCCACCAAACAGAAGAATCAGCTAACATTTGTGCTACTTCCGGACGTTCTAAATCAAGCGTTGGTAAAAATTTATCAAACCATGTAGTCAATCGGTGATCGTCCCATCGCTCAAGATTTAATGTTCCATCTGGCAAATTCAGTTCAGTTGCACATTCTGGATGGGTTTTATAATAAGGATGCTCTTGATGAACATGATTAGCCACTATATCTAAAAACACGTTTTTTTCTAGCTCGTGTGCGAGATTTACCAGTTCTTTTAAATCGGCAGCATTGCCAAAATGAGGGTTAATTTGTGTAAAAGAAGTTGGCCAATAACCATGATAAGCAGAAAATTTGGTTTTAGGATTTGGCCAAAAGCCATAAGCTCCTTCTGTATTTTTTACCACTGGAGAAATCCAAAGTGCATTTGCGCCTAATTCATCGAAATAACCTTCTCGTATTTTTTGAATAATTCCTTGAATATCACCACCATTATAATTTGCTGCTGGCAAAACAATACTATCAGGAAGCGGTTTATTATTGTCTGAATTTCCATCATAAAAACGGTCGACAAAAACATTATACATCACATTCGTATGCCAAGCATTTCGAGGTAAATCATTGATTGAAGTTGCTACTTTTCCATTTACTAAAGGTATTAGCAAATCGTTTGAAAGTCCAAAATCATTATAAGCATATACTCGCAAATAGGACAAAGCAAATGATTTGGATTCTGATGGGATTTCCATTGTAAAAAGTCCATTGCAGATTTGATCCACTGAATAATTTAAAAACTGATTATTCCAAAAAACATAAACCTGAATTGGTTCGTTATGCATAGCAATGGAAAGTGAATCAGTAGAAAAGGAATAGCTTTCGAGACGTGGCTGTTTGTCCGAATTATCCTTACCAATTTCCAAAACGGAGTTCTCACCACCTTGTCCATTAGGCATAGTCAGATGGTTTGCGGGATCTAATTTCCATTGGTTATTCACTACCAATTGATAGGCGTATTTACCTGGTTCTAAAAACAAAGCCTGCTGCCACGAAGTATCATGCCATTCAAGTTTGGTAACTGAGGGAGTCCATCCATTAAACTCACCAGCTAATTGAATGGAGTCAAACTGCTGGTTATAAGGATTGAAGCTATACATAAACTTTTGCTTTCTAGATTTTTTCAACAAAACGTCTTTGGATTTACCTTTTACCCAAATTTGCATTACCAAAAGTGGTTCTTGAAAATCGGCTGCTTGAAAAGCTATTTGCTTTTTTGTTTGATAAAAACCCATTTTTATTCCAGAAATTAATACAGAGTCTATTTGCTCAGCATCGCTTACGAAGTCCTCCATAAACAAAACATTGGAGCCATAGTCTAAGTTGTGGGCCGTGATAGGATTTTCAAATTGCGAAAACTCTTCTTCTTTTTGTATATTCGAACAAGATGATACGATTAAGCTCGCTAAAACAAAAAGTATTACTAAATAAATTCTATGCATGTTCTATTATTTAAGTTGAAATATTACAGCCGATTTAGCTGACAATTGAACTTTTGGGGGAATTTTATCATAAAACTCAGCCCCAACCTTTCGAATTGAAGTATAAGGTGATAAAGATTCGGTAAAGTTTGACAATTCGACATCTACTTCCTTATCATTATTATTCAAAACAATCATAAACGCTTGCTTGTCATTGGTTCGGAAGTATACATAATAGCCATGCCTAGGAATATATTGCGTTAGTTTTCCAGTTTGCAACGCAGTATTTTGCTTTTTTAATTGAATCAAGTTGTGTAAATAATTAAAAGCCTCTATTTGCAATGTATCCATGCCTTTTTGGCTAATTGCACTTATGCTATCTCCAGTCCAACCACCTAAAAAATCCTTTCTTAATTTCGCATCTCCTTCATGTTTTTTTCCAGGGACAATATATTCAGTACCATAATAAATCATTGGAATTCCCCGTGTTGTCATTAAGAAAGTCATCCCCATTTTCCATTTTGCAAAATCCTCATTTTGAGTAGTATAAAATCTATCAATATCATGGTTATCTGTAAATATCACCAACTTATTGGGATCATAATAAAGAAAATCTTTCGATAAGGTGTAATACAATTTAGAGAGGCCACTAGTCCAACCATCTTCCTCATTAAAAGCACTATTAACCGCATAAGCTAAAGGGAAATCTGTCACCATAATTGAATAATCTAAGTCGCTCTGATTGGCATGTGATTGATTTTGGAACCAAGCAGTTTGCGATTCATATTGCAACCAAGCTTCTCCTAAAATCTGGAAATTGGGATACTCTTGATGAATTTGTTTTTCCCAGCGGCGCATAAAGTCTTGATCCGAATATGGATAAGTATCCATTCTAATTCCATCTAAATCAGCATATTCAATCCACCAAATACTATTCTGAATTAAGTAGTTAGCCAAAAACGGATTTTTCTGATTTAAGTCAGGCATTGAATGGTCAAACCAGCCGTCAGACATTAACATTTTATCACGCTCAGAAGCGTAAGGATCCATCAAAGCCTCGGCTCTATAATTTGACCTTGTAAACTTATCCTGCTGATGAACCCAATCAGGAGAAGGCAAATCTGACATCCACCAATGATTTAAACCACAATGATTAAACACCATATCCATAATGATTTTGATGTTTTTATCCTTAGCTTTTAACACCAAATCTAAATAATCTTGATTGCTACCAAAACGAGCATCAACTTGATAATAATCGGTAATTGCATAACCATGATAGGAATAATTGGGCATATTATTTTCGAGCAAAGGATTAATCCAAATTGCCGTTACTCCTAATTTATTTATATAATCAAAATTATTAATAATTCCCTGAATATCACCACCATGCCGACCATCAGGATTATTCCTATCTGCTTGCTCAAGCATTCCTTCCATATTATCATTGGCAAGAATCCCATTAGAAAAACGGTCGGGCATTAGTAAATAAATAATATCTTTTTGTGAAATTCCCTCCCTTAGAGCTGAGGATTCTCTTCTAGCTTTCAATTCATATTCATAACGTAAAATTCGTTTTTTTTCATTGTAAAAATCGATATCAAACTTCCCTGCGCTTGCTTGAGGTGAAATCAATAAATCTACAAATAAATAATTCTCAGAACTATCCTTTTCCACCTTAATAATTTTTATATTGTTGGAGTTTATACGAGGATTTAGCAATGCAATTTTATCGTAATGTATAAGAAGTTGAAGCGTGTCATTTTGCATTCCAACCCACCAAAAAGGAGGCTCAACCTTTTGAGCCTTAGTAGTAAATGAGAATAAAACTAATATAAAAATTAGAGTGAGTATTTTCTTTATCATAGTTTCAAATTAGGGGCTAAAGATAATAAATCTAATATTATAAAATCTGGATAATTGATTCGTGTATTGAAGATTAATTTAAATTATAAATGTAAAAAATAATTAGTAGAAAAACAGCCGTTTTGTTTTCATTTTTTCAAAAAATAATACAAAAAAAGCCCCAACCAAAGGAAGGGGCTTTTAAATATTATTCACGAAAATACTAGTTTATAGTAATTACTTTAACATCATTATCAGCAGCATCAATAGTAAGTACAATTGTATAAGCAGCTTTAGTAGTAACACTTAAGTTTCCACCAGCATCAGCAACAGCAGCAGAGCTGTTTGCTACATCAACTGCAGGGAATCCAACGTCGAAATTAGCACCACCAGCTGGAGGAGCTACGCCATCTTCAGTTCTAAGTTTAAAACCTTCGTTAGCTTCAAGAGTAATGTTAGTCCAAGTATAAGTATAAACATCACCAGTTTTTACAGGAGCACCGTCAGCTAAAAGTTTGTTACCCCAACCCCATCCTGATGGGTCAGCAATAGCAGATGCATTATCAGCACTTACACCAGTTCCAACTGCGTCACAAATAACACCAGTCCAGTCAGTAAGAGGTAAACCAGCGGTTTTAGTCATTGTTAAAACAAATCCTGAACCAACAGTATAATTTAAACCACAAGTATACATACCTGGATCAGCATTAACGATATTATCGCCACCTGCAACTAAAGCAGTAATTGCACCACCAAGATTAGTATTCACTTTTACACCGATATTTCCTCCACCTAAGTCAAGTACAGTGTCAAGTTCAATTTTCCAACCTCCAGAATAACGTAATTTCCAATCTCCACCACGTAATTCCATGTCAGTAATTGTCCAGCTCATAGAAGTTAAATTAAAAGCAGACTCTGTAAGTTCAGTTGAACTTCCCCAACCATTTGGAGTAGCACCACCAATTAATCCCCAATGTACTCGGGCAACAACCACTTTCATCAATTCTGTATCAAAAATCACATGATACATTCCATCCTCTGGAACAGTGAATTTTGCAGTACCTTCAACAGCAGTACCACGGTAAAAAGCAGCTGCATGTGGCTCATCAGTAGTAGGATTAGTGATTTCAGCGAAATCAGCTCCTGGAGCATAAGTAGTTTGAACTGAACCAGCAACTTTTACAATGCTAAATCCTTCAGCACCAGCCTTTATAGGGATATACAATTCCATAAGTTCAGCACGATCAGCCTGACCTACTTCATTCCTAGTAGATTTCATCATTGCATTGTCATTAAAATCTGCGTAAGCTGTCCCTGCTCCTTTAATGTAAATACCGTCAAGAACAATAACAGGATCTACCACAATTGGATCATCCTCTTTTTTACATGATGAAAAAGTCACTAAAGCAGTTAGCATAATTACTGCGCTTAATTTTAATGTACTTTTTAAATTTAAAACTTTCATAGTTAATTGAAATTTGGTTAATAAATAATTGATTGTTAATTATATTGATTTATATTGATTTCTATTGCAATCTTAATCTAATTAATTGTATATGAGCTTACCCAAAATACAATTTATGTTAAATAGCAGGCAAAAGCAAGTTACTATTAACGTCTGTTGCCCATTTAGGAATAGGAAAAGTTTCTAAACCTGTGCTATGAGCATCTTTTTCCCACCAGCTTTGAGTCCATTTTCCAAAACGGATTTGATCCTGACGACGATGTCCCTCACAATATAACTCCCGACCACGCTCAGCCAAAAGTGAATCTAATCCAGCGCCTGACCATGCACTTACACCTGCACGTTGGCGAATTGGATTAATCCACTGATCACCATTATTTCCCAATCTAATTTCAGCTTCTGCCTTCATTAAGTAAAAATCTGTAATCCGGAATAAAGGAAAATCATTTGATAAATTTTCTTTAGCACCAATAGCAACCTCATATTTTCCCAATCGCGCTCCAGTCATTCTAATTTGTTCAGGAGTTTGAGCAGGTGCCTGCATATATAATACTGGGATATTAGGATCAAGGTTTAATGGTTTAAAAGTTTCACCATCAATAATTTGATTTCCTTTGGTATCAAAGCGTGGGCCATATAAATTATACGCTTTTTTTCTTAAATCCGAGTTTTGGTAAGTATTAAAAAAAGTAGGCACAGCACATAAGCCATTCCAAGGGCCTACGGTCATGTCAAATTCTAGATTTTGTTGATAATGAAGGGTTCTCATGTGTATTCTAAAACCAGTAAAGTTATCCTCATCATAAGGAATCAAAAATATAATTTCAGGAGAATTACTATTCAATGTTTTAAATGGATCGGAAACATTTGTTGCCAATTGGTAAGGCCCACTTATCACACTGTCGCAATATTGACCTGCTTTTTCCCATTGTGGCGTCCCAGTGTAAATTTCTGCATTGATATAAAGTTTAGCCAATAAAGCATAGGCTGTATATTTTGTAAACATCAATTTATTATCATAAGCCTTCAAATAAGGCAATGAAGATTCTAAAGTATTGATTAGGTTAGTATAAACATCCACTCTTTTTGCCTTATATGGAAATTCAGGTGCATTTTTAGCTGAAGTTAAATAAGGTACATCACCATAGTTATCAATTAAAGTATAATAATAAAAGGCACGTAAGCATTCCACTTCTTTTCTTTTCGCCTTTATAGCCTCTGTTTCAGCCATATCTGAGAGCATATCGAGCACTTGATTACAAGTTGTAACACCTGTCCACATAGTTCCCCACATTCTATTTACCGATTCCTCATCATTTGACCAAGTATGTCTATGTACATTCAACCATTTACCGCCATCATACCAGTCGGCACCACGAGTTGGAGCACAAAACTCATCAGACGAAATTTCTTGCGCCAAAAACCACCAACCTTCATCATCAGCAAAGGGTTTAAGTTTTGTATAAGCTTCAACGCTTAAATTAGATACTTGATTTTCGTTCTCTGGGTATTGATCGCCAGGAATTTTATCAAAAACTTCCTCATCCAATTTGGTACAAGCAGAAAGGATGAAAAACAAAACTGAAAAATATATAATTACTTTTTTCATAATTCAAATCAATTAAAAGCTGGCTTTTAGGCCAATGGTTAATGAACGGGTTTTAGGATATACATTATATTGATCGATGCCATAAGACAAACCATTCATCGATGTTTCAGGATCGGTTCCAGAATAACCAGTAATGGTAAGTATATTATTCGCTGAAACAAAGACCACAAAACTAGTGATAAAGTCATATTTATTCACATCAAAAGTATAGGCTAAAGAAACATAATCTAGCTTAAGAAAAGATGCATTTTCAACATAGATATCTGCTATGCTAGCGCTAGATGTTCTACCTTCTTCTGCCCATACTTCAGCTTCGGGAGTAACGTTTAAAGAAGGTAAATTACTAGGACTATCAAAGAACATGGCTGTAGCGTTATAAACGTAATTGCCAATCATAGAACGAAGCGCAAAATCAAAACTCCAATTTTTATAGAATGTGAATGAATTAGACCATCCAAATTCAAAATCTGGAGCTGCTGTACCTACAATAGTGCGTTTAGCATCACTTAATTTATTAGTATAACCGCCTGTTTTAGACTCATAAATAAACTCACCGTTTTTAATAGTAACATAAGTTGGAACATAGAAAGCACCTGCTTCTTCGCCAGTTACTAAACCAGTTACATAATACTCTTCCCCAACAGCACCTCTACCTGAGATATAACCTTCATGTCTAACATTACCATCTACATATGTTCCTAAATCGGTTATATAAGTTTTATTTCTAGCGAAATTAAAACTTGTTTTCCATTTTAAATTCTTTTTTGCCACCACAAAAGCTTGAACAAAGAGTTCAACTCCTTTATTTTGTATAGAGCCAGAATTTGCCCAAGTAGTACGAGCCAAATTTGGTGGAACAGAAACTGCATAGGCTCCTAATAAATCAGTAGTGTTTTTATTATAAACTTCAAGGGATCCACTAATTTTATTATTAAATATTGCGAAATCAATTCCAAAATTTATTTCAGCAGACTCTTCCCACTTCAAATCAGGATTAGCATTATGTACTGGACTAAATGTAATTATTTCTTGACCAGTTTCAGGATTAATAGCTTTGCCGCTTGGTTGCCACATCACCAAACTATTGTACTCACCAATTTCTTGATTACCAGAAACACCATAACTTGCACGTAGTTTCAATTGGTCTAACCAAGAAATATTTTGTGTAAAATACTCTTTATCAATATTCCAACCTACTGCCGCAGTGGGAAACCATCCCCATTTATTATTGGCTCCAAACTTAGAACTACCATCACGACGTAAAGAAGCGGCTGCATAATATTTTTGTTTATAATTATATTGTGCTCTACCAAAGAAGCCTATCAAATTCCATTTGCCTTTCCAAGAACCAATATCTCCGTATTTCACATCTCCTAAAACAGCCAAGTTTGCTGGCCCAGCCCATTCAGATTGAGCATCATTACCTTGAGCATAAAATCCCTCATAAACTTCTTCTTGATAAGAATACCCGCCTAAAAGATTGAAATTATGATTCTTATTCAACGTCTTGGTATAGGTTGTGGTTAATTCCATCATTTTTTGAGTAGAATTATTAAATTCTTTTCTGCCATAACCATTATCGGCACTAGCAAATAAACCAGAAGGCCGGAAAAAATCAGATTTATTATCATCTCGAATATAACCAAAACTTGCACTTGCAATTAATCCTTCAGTAATTTCATAATCAGCTTTAAAATTTCCTAAAAATCTTCTGGCATCACGTACATTTGTTATTTCATTGATTACTGCGATTGGGTTTTCGTAATTAAATACTCTGGTAGATTTAAAATAACTTCCATCTGCATTATAAACTGGATCAGTAGGATTGCGAGATATAGCTTGGTAAATAACATCTTCCAAACCCCAGCCTTCATACTTTTCATAATCATTTTTCTCAAAAGAGGCCATCATTCCTCCAGTTATTAAAAGCTTGTTATTAAAAGCTTTATGGCTAATATTTAATCTTGTTGTAGTTCTGTCTTTCGACGTCCCCTTCATCACGCCTTCCCAATTGGCTCGAGTAACTGCAGCTACATAATTTGTTGTTGCATTTCCTCCAGTTAAACTAAGGTTAGTAGAATAGGAAACTCCCATTCTATATATTTCATTTTGCCAATCAGTATTTGCGCCTCCATCTCTAAAGCTTGTATCACCAATTTTTGTAGTATATGCTCTCATATCATCGGCTGACATGAGTTTTATCTTATTGGCAACCTTGTCAAATGAGACCTGAGAATTAAAATCTATTCGACTATAATTACCAGTACTTGAACCACCATTGCCCTTTTTTGTAGTAATAATGATTACACCATTTGAACCTCTAGACCCATAAATAGCAGCAGATGCAGCATCTTTTAAAACATTATAGGATTCAATATCATCTGGTGAAAGCATGGTTGGGTCTGCACCTGGTACACCATCTATTACAAATAGTGGCTGAGTGTTAGAATCATAGCCTGCTGCTCCACGAATACGAACGGAATAACCCGAGTTAGGGTCGCCTCCTTTTTTGGTAATAGTAACACCAGCCGCTTTTCCTTGCATGGCTTGAATTGGATCAGTAATAACTCCTCCATTCAAATCTTCAGCTTTTATTTGAGCTACTGCACCTGTTTTGTCAGTTTTCTTTTGAGTTCCATAACCAATCACAATTAGCTCTTCAAGTGTTGAATTTTCACTCTGCAATTTCACATTGAAGGTTTGAGATTGATTTACTATTATCTCCTTCTGCATATAGCCTATATAGGAGAACACTACTTTTGAACCTTTGGGAACTGTCAATGAATATTGACCTTCAAGATCAGATGTAGTTCCGTTTTGAGTGCCAAACTGGAAAATATTAACTCCAAACATGCTACTCCCGTCCAGACTGTCTATTATAGAGCCTTTTATTGTGACATCTTGGGCATGCAGTGCCATAGACAGGAACGCTGCCCAAAATAATAGTAAAGCTTTTTGCATAAAATCTAATTTTAGTATTGGATATTAAATAAGTGTACTTATTGTTATCATATAATTTATACTTTTGTCGCCCGACAAAACATAAGAGAGCGCAAAAATAACATAAAATTTACATAAATTTAATATTGTGATCAATATCAAGAAATATATTATAATTTCTGCATCACTTTTACTCTTTATAAGTATAAATGTTACAGGACAATTAATATCTAGTAATCCAACATTTCCTCAAGATAATCAAGTGGTTACCATTACTTTTAACAGTGAATTGGGTTCAGGAGGATTAGCCAATTACGCAGGTGATATATATGCACATACTGGTGTAATTACACAAAACAGTGTTTCGCTTGGCGATTGGAAGTATGTAAAAACGAATTGGGGAGTTAATACACCTGAAACTAAGTTAACTAAGATTGGAAATAATCTATATACGCTAAATATAAGCCCCAATATACGCGCATATTACGGCGTACCCATTAATGAAAAAATATTACAAATAGCACTTGTCTTCCGCAGTGATGTTGCTGTTGGCGGCTCCTATCTTGAAGGAAAAACTGCAAACGGGAGCGATATTTTTGTTAATGTTTACGATAATGGGCTAAATATTAGCCTGAGCCGGCCAAATGCAGGTTATGTTTTTATAAATCTCAATGATAGTCTTCCTATCTCCATAAATTCCATTAACGCAGATTCTATTTTTCTCTATGTAAATGACCAAATCATTAAGGCAGATTCTGGTAATCAAATCATAGATACTTTAATTGCTAACAGTTACGGAAAAACGTGGGTAAAAGGTAGTGCCAAGGATACTATACAAACTGTGGCAGATTCGTTTTACTATTATGTGCGTGAAAATCCTAGTATTGAAGCATTACCTGCTGGCACTGTTGAAGGAATTAACTATATCGATTCCACTACTGTAACCTTATGCTTGTTTGCTCCTTTTAAAAGCTATGCCTATGTTTTGGGTGATTTTAATCTTTGGGAACTCGACTCTTTATATTATATGAAGAAAACTCCTGATGGAAACCATTTCTGGCTTACTATCCATAATTTAATCCCAGGAAAAGAATATATTTTTCAATATCTAGTAGATGGCAATATTAATATAGGTGATCCTTATGCCGAAAAAGTAAGTGATCCGTGGAACGATTCCTATATTGACGCAGCTACTTATCCAAATATGCTTAGCTATCCGGCAGGAAAGACAAGTGGCATTGCTACTGTTTTGCAAACCAATCAGAAACAATATTTATGGAAAAATCAATCTTATCAAGTGCCGAAAAGTGAGGACTTGGTAGTTTATGAATTATTAGTTCGTGATTTTACGGCCAAACATACTTTCCAAGGGGTAATTGATAGTCTTAGCTATTTGGTTGATTTAGGAATTAATGCGATAGAATTGATGCCCATCAATGAGTTTGAAGGCAATAACAGCTGGGGTTATAATCCAAATTACTATTTTGCGGTAGACAAATATTACGGAACAAAAGATGATTTTAAGAAACTTGTGGACACCTGTCATGCTTTAGGAATAGCTATTATTTTGGACATAGTTTACAACCATTCTTTTGGCACTTCTCCCTATGTTTTGCTCTGGTGGGACGAACAACTTGATCAGCCAGCTGCTAATAATCCATTTTTTAACACTGTTGCTAAACATGATTATAACGTGGGGTTTGATATGAACCACGAAAGTGCAGCCACTAGAAAATACATAAGCCGTGCTTTGACTTTTTGGACACAAGAATATAGAATTGATGGTTTTAGATTCGATTTATCGAAAGGATTTACTCAGAAAAACACTTTAGGAAGTGTAGGCGCGTGGGGTCAATATGATGCAACAAGAATTTATACATTAAATCGCTACGCTGATAGTGTATGGGCATACAATCCAAATGCTTACGTAATTCTTGAACACTTTGCTGACAATAGTGAAGAGAAAGAATTATCTTCGAGAGGTATGATGCTTTGGGGTAATATGAATGGTTCATATGCTGAAGGAGCCATGGGATATAATACTTCAAGCAAATCGGACTTTAGTTGGATTTCATATCAAAATAGAGGTTGGGCAATGCCAAATGTAGTTGGTTATATGGAAAGTCATGATGAAGAAAGGCTGATGTATAAATGTTCACAATGGGGAGCAACTGCACCAGATTATGACATAACAGAAGTGCCAACTTATTTGCAAAGAGCTTCTTTAGACGCGATGTTTTTTCTGACTATACCAGGGCCAAAAATGATATGGCAATTTGGTGAACTTGGTTATGACATTAGTATTGATTTCAACGGTCGTACTGGAGAAAAACCAATCCGATGGGATTATTACACCAGCGATGACAGAAGAAACAACTATATGATTTACAAAGCGATAAATCAATTACGTAAAGAAGAGAGTGCTTGCTTTCAAACTACCGATTTCACCTTAAATGTTGCCAATGGACAAAAAAATATTATTCTTCGCGACACTTCTATGAATGCTGTAATCGTTGGTAATTTTGATATTGCTAGTGTAGATTATACGGTAAATTTTCCGCATGATGGCCAATGGTTTGACTATTTAAGTGGAGAAACAATTACAGTTTCCAATCAAATATTTGCCTTTAATTTAGACGCTGGTGAATATCACCTATTAACCGACAAACAAAAAACGGTTCCAGAAATAGTAATTACACCAAAAAATATCCTCAAAGATAAATTAAATTTTGAAGGTTATTTGGAGATTTCCCCGAATCCAAGTACTGGAAATATCAATTTTTTTATCAATAGTTTTGAAACTGCAACCATACAAATTTTTGACATGAATGGAAGAAGTTTAGGCTCTTTTAGTGTCAATGGTGAAGGAAGAAGAGTTATTACATTAACCGATTTAAATTTGGTATTGAACTCAGGAATATATTTTTGTGAATTAATAGGTTTGAATCAACGAGAAATACGGAAATTTATCATTTTATAGCCAATAAATTTTTACTATGAAAACTAAACCAAGGTTATCCTTTTGGGAAATATTTAATATGAGTTTTGGGTTTTTAGGAATCCAGTTTGGTTTTGCTTTGCAAAATGCCAATGCCTCTAGAATTCTACTGACTTTTGGTGCTGATTTGCATCAATTGAGTTGGTTTTGGCTGGTTGCTCCTATTACTGGTATGCTGATTCAACCCCTGATTGGCTTTATGAGTGATAAAACTTGGAATAGATTTGGCCGTCGTCGGCCTTACTTTTTGGCAGGAGCTTTTATGACTAGTCTAGCCTTAATTCTTATGCCTAATGCACCCCATTTTGCAGGCTATATTGCACCGATGTTTATTGGTGGTGGAATGCTAATGATTATGGACGCATCCATCAATATTTCCATGGAACCTTTTAGGGCTTTAGTAGCAGATAAGCTTCCGGATGAACAACATTCATTAGGCTTTTCAATGCAAACTTTATTAATTGGCATCGGAGCCGTTGCTGGATCATGGTTACCTTATATACTAACCAATTATTTAGGCATTTCATCAAGCCCATCTGCTGACGGACTGGTTTCACAAAACATTATTTTGTCATTTTACATTGGTGCTGCAATATTGCTAGGTGCTATACTTTGGACCGTGATTAGCACTAAAGAATATCCACCAGAGTTTTATGAAGATGAATTAAAATCAAACGAACCAGAAGAAAAATTCAAGATTCCAAAAGTAATGTGGCAGCTGCTAATTGTTCAGTTTTTTTCATGGTTTGCTTTATTTTCGATGTGGGTTTATACCACACCAGCTGTTGCACAACATTTCTATGGAACAACTGACCCTAATAGTTTGGCATATCAAGAAGCAGGCAACTGGGTAGGAATATTATTTGGAATTTACAACGGAGTATCAGCAATCATTGCCCTTTCTATTCCGATTATAGCATCTAAAATCGGACGCAGATTAACCCATAGCTTGGCACTTGCCATGGGAGGTATTTCATTTTTATCATTTTATTTCATCACTGATTCCAATTTACTTGTGATTCCAATGATAGGAATTGGTTTTGCATGGGGATCAATCCTTGCGATGCCATATGCGATGTTAGCCAACTCATTACCTCCAAAGAAAATGGGAATGTTTATGGGATTATTTAATATGTCGATTACTATTCCTCAAATTATCAATGGTATATTTGGCGGTTTAATTCTCAAATATTTTTTCAATAGCGACCCCATGTTTTCAATTTTAATGGCAGGTGTATTGATGCTTTTAGGTGCAATAAGTACAGTATTTATTGAGGATAAACTGGATTTAAAAAAGAATTAGGATATTTAATTTAACTTAAAAATTATTATGAAAACAATACTAATCGCTATAGCAATTCTTTACTCAATTCATTTGAGTGCGCAATCCAACTTTATTGTATTCAATGAAGAAAGCATTCTTATTAATGGAGTAAATACCAATGTTGAAAACGTAGTGCTTGAAGGAAATATTGACGATATAAAGAAATCATGGAAATCTTTTACTAAAGAAACCTTGGATGAAAAAATGTCAGAAAAAAACAATTTATTAACCGGTGAAAAAATCGCTATTAATAAAGTAACCGACAAAAGAGGAGACCTATTAGCCTATTTTTATAATAAGGATAAGGATGTTTCGGTAAATATTGCCTTCAGACTTGGCTACGATATTTATCTCAATTCACCCCAATATCCTGAAGAATATGCCAGATTTAAAGAGTTTTGCCAAGCATTTGTTTACAAATACTATGGTGAATATTTACCCAAGTTAATCAAGGCTAAATCCAAAGAGCAAAAGGCATTGACAAAAGAATTAAAGACATTAAAGAAAGGTATTAGCAAGGCTGACAAAAATTTAAACAAACAAAACCGCCTGATTATTAAATCAAATAAGAAAATTAAACAAGCTGAGTCTGCACTTTTAGATATTGGTGCCGATACCATTAAAAAGATAAAAACCGAAAGTCAGATTACAGAACTAAAAGCAGCAATTATAACTAGTAGTCAAGCTATAGGCATGCTTAAAGAATCAATTTGCACTAACTCTGAATTAGTGACAGCAATGGAGCCCAATCTAGTCATAATTGCAGATGAACTTAAAAGCTTACAGATGAAGTTAAAAGAAGTTCAAGCCAAAGGGAAGGCTATTCAATAGACTCAATAGTCATCAGCTTTCGCAACTCTTCGCCTAAGAATGGGGAATACCGTTTAAGATTTAAAATACTAATTTTGCTTCAAGTTCTTGTGAAAATCCTAGGGTTGCTTAATTTCTGCAGGCCAATTGGCCAAAGAATTTTTAATGGCAGCCGTCACATCAAGATCATCTACAAAATACCAATTCACATATTTATCGGTGATTGTATTATCACCAGAATAATGAAAAAACACAACAGAATTCACCAAAGGATAATCCTGATGTATGCCTTTCAATGCAGCAGAAAACCAATTAGCTCGATTGCCTCCAATTCCTAAAGAACCAAACTCTGCAATCATAATTGGTTTGTTAAATGCAGCTATAGCTTCGTAACTATTTCCAAAAAGCTCTTTAAATGACCACCATTTACTCCAAGTAACTGAAGTTCCAAAATTCAAGACACCTGAGGCAATTACATCAACATATTGGTCCCCGGGGTAAAACTCATGAAGAAATCCATAAGATAAATGTGGACTCCAGACCCAAATAATATTATTAGCTCCTACCATTTTGAATACATCGTGCACATGTTGCCATGCTGCAATAAAATCTTTAGGCGAGTTATTATGTGGTCCCCATGGATAACGATAAGGGTCATTCATTTCATGGCCTAATCTGATGTATATAGGTTTTGAAAAGGCTTTTGCTTCCACAGCCCATTCCCTAATATATTTATCATAATATCCATTGGTAATATAGGCTAAACCACCCTTTTCTCTAAATTCAGGCTCAGGTATTCCAGGATAATTTTCAACACTAAATGCACTTACCCAAGGCTCCCAAGTAATCATTGCAACAGAACCAATTTCATTGATAGCAGAAAGTTCCTTTTTAGGAAATTCATGCTCTTTATTCTCTCCCCAAGCTTTATATATGTGAATGATTGGAAATGATAATGCTAAAGAATCTTCAAGATTTATAATATTCTCATATGATTCATAGGAGCTATTATCAGAAGCGCCAAACAATACTATTTTAGAATTGATTAGTCGATTTTTATCTAACTTAAACGGCTCAAACCAAGCAAGTTTCTTCACTCTTGATTCCCCTCTTTGACTCAAAATTAACGATTTTTCGACTCCTTGCACTGCACTTCCAGCGTTTTCGAGGACTGATTCTATTGGTCCTTTAGTGGTATTGCTGATTTTTGATATACCAAAAACCAAAAATAGACCTATTGCTATCGCCAACATTACAATAACTGGTCTTGATAATTTAATCTGCTTTTTCATGGCTTATTATATTATGATTAGTCTATTAATAAATCTATTCCTTCACTGATCGAAATTTTCGGACTCCATCCCATTCTTGATTTTATTTTTGAATTATCGCCAATCATTTCCCAAACCTCGTTGTTTCTATATGGCAAAGCTCCAATATTAATCTTTGAATTACTGGTATGCACCCTATTAATATGCTCTGCTAATTCTGATAACTGAGTACCTACTCCGCTACATACATTATATATATCACGATGCGAACCATTTGATTTAATAGTAAGGACCAAAGCTTCAAGCACATCATCTACATACATAAAATCTCTCTTCTGCTCCCCTTTCGTCATGCGAAACTCTTGATTCCTACTCAAGGAATTTATCATCTGTGGGATGAAATAATCCTCAGGCATATTGGGCCCATAGAAATTAAAGAGCCTTAAAATTGTATAATTCTTTGCATATTGGGCTGAAAATGTTTCTATTAGTGTTTCAGCATGCACCTTACTTAATGAGTATGGCGAAACAGGGTTTGGAAGTTGCGTTTCGCTAAAAGGTGATAAATTATTGCCATAAATCTCACTCGAAGAGGTGAAAATAAAATTACTGTAATCAATATTATGCAAAGCTTTTAATAGATTAAAAGTGCCTTGAACATTTATTTTTTCCATCTTTTCATAAACAGAAAAATCTCTTTCCCTTGAAAGATAGGCTGCAAGATGGACAATAATTTCTGGTCTAATCTTTTGGATTACCTCATTTAGTTCATCAAAGTTAGTAATATCAACATTAAAATAGTTTTCCTCTTCTTTCTCTCCTAAGGAAATGACAAAAACATTTGCATTCTCTCTTTTCAATCTATTGACTAAGAAAGTGCCCAAATAGCCATCGCCACCAGTTACAAGAATTCTTTTATTTTTAATACTTATAAAGTCCATATTAATTCTGCTTTTTTAGCATCGCTGATATAATCATTAAGGTCACTAAATGACATTACCTTGCCGTTAATATAATATTCTTTATACCAATTAATTGTCTTTTCAATCGTGGTATCAATATTCCAAACTGATTTCCATTTAAGAATCTTATTCGATTTTGAGCAATCAAGCATCAATAAATTAGCTTCATGATGATCGTCCTTGTCTTTGCTATATTCAATATCAACAGTATTCCAATGTTTTTTAGCGATCGTTAGAATATCCTCCACTGGTAAATTACTATTCATTTCTGGCCCAAAGTTCCAAGCCTCAGCAAATTCTCTATTCTCCTCAAGCAGTTTCCATCCTAAAGTCAAATAAGCACTTAAAGGCTCAAGCACATGTTGCCATGGTCTAGTAGCTTTTGGATTTCGAATCTTCACTTTCTCATTATTGGAAGTTGCACGGACAATATCTGGAATTAATCTATCCGCAGCCCAATCGCCACCACCAATTACATTCCCAGCCCTAGCACTAGCCATTAATACCTGATGAGTTTCCTTGTATTTTTCAGGATTAAAAAATGAATTTCTATAGGACGAAGTTAGAATTTCTGAACAACCCTTTGAAGCGCTATAAGGATCATGACCACCCAATGGATCATTTTCTCTATAACCCCATATCCATTCACTATTGTGATAACACTTATCGCTGGTAACGTTGATTATTGCTTTTACCGATTTTGTTTCTCGCGCAGCTTCAAAAATATTCAGAGTTCCCATTACATTAGTAGAATAGGTCTCGATGGGGTTATCGTAGGAATATTTAACTAAAGCTTGGGCCGCAAGATGAAAAATTATCTCAGGCTGAACTTCAGCAAAATAGTTAGTTAGGGTTTCCAAATCTCTGATGTCGGCAATCTTTTGATTGACTTTTAAGTTTAACAGCTGAAAATGATGGAGTTCAGAGTTTTTAAGTGCATAAGTAAAAACATTTGCACCCATACTTTCAAGCCACATGGCCAACCATGAACCTTTGAATCCAGTATGTCCGGTAATTAAAACATTTTTTCCTTCATAAATTCCTGCGAAAATAGTTTTATTATTTACCATGTTTTCCATATTGCTTTATTTTGAGCCCACATATCATTGAGCTGTTTATTATCTCGTTGTGTGTCCATCGGCTTCCAGAATCCAGTATGTCTGAATGCATATAATTCGCCATTTTTAGCCAAATTCTCAAGTGGCTCACGTTCCCAAATCGTGCTTAACCCACCTTTTATATAATCAAATGCCTTAGGTTCACAAACAAAAAAACCAGCATTAATCCATCCCCCATCTCCTACTGGTTTTTCGATAAAAGATCTCACATTTCCAGTAGATTGATCACTATCAACACCACCAAAACGGCCGTCAGGTTGAGTAGTTGTCATGGTAACTATTTTACCGTGTTTTTTATGAAATGCAACTAATTCAGTAATATTTATATTACCAACACCATCGCCATAGGTAAGCATAAATGTTTCATCACCTACTACATCTTTTGCTTGCAAAATCCTACCTCCAGTCATGGTATCTAAACCGGTATCCAATAATGTAATTTTCCAAGGCTCAGAAGATGTATTGAGTATTTTGACATTATTATTGGCTAAATCAATTTCAATATTGCTTTGATGCATAAAATAATTGATGAAATATTCTTTAATGACATAGCCCTTGTACCCTAATAGCACCACAAAATCATTGTGACCATGTTGTGAATATATTTTCATAATGTGCCATAAAATAGGATTTGGTCCTATATTAATCATCGGTTTTGGTTTGAGTTCTGTTTCTTCACTAAAGCGAGTACCAAAACCACCAGCTAATAAGAGTGTTTTCATTTTACTTTAATTTTTAAGTTATCATTAATTTCTATTCTATCCCAAGCATCTTCTTCGCTAATAAACTTTGATTGGTATGCCGCCAAAATTCCACCAATGGATTGCACAAATGCAATAAAAGAGAAGGCGATCATTCCCCAAGTTTTTTGCACAGAAAAAATCAGTTCGCTTTCGGGAGTAAAAAATCTTCTTTGTATAAAAATACCAATTACGGTAACAAGAAACAAAATAGCATAAACAATCAGGGGTTTTACGAAAGGATTCATAAATTTTCTAATTGCTGTTTTGGAGGTGGGCAAATAAGGTATTTTTTTATTACGAAGCGTTAAATAAAAGGCATAAAAAAACACTGGCCAAGAGGCGTATTTCAAAATCATTCCTCTCCAATGAAAACCTTTTTCTGTGTTATTATCTGCTAAAAATTTTTGAGCATAAGCGTAAATTGCAATTGCAAAAACAAGAAATACAGATCCTCGCACTAAAAACTCTGTAAAATCCATATTACCAGGGATAATATCAGCGAAAAAATAAATATAAGGCACTAAAATAAAGAAGGCCGTAATACTACCAAAAAGATAATAAGTTCCTATCGATAAATATGATAATTTTTGCCAGAATGTTAAGTTCTTGAGTAAATAAGGTATCTCATCAAACAGTAGCTCAAAAACGCCCCTAGCCCATTTTAGCTGTTGTTTGGCAAAGGAGGTAAAATCTTCAGGCACTAAACCACGGCTTACAATTACAGGATTATAAACTGATTTCCAATATTTTGCATGAATACGAATAGATGTTTGTAAATCTTCAGCAAGGCCTTGAGCATGGCCACCAATACTTTCGAGGGCTTTCCTACGGAAGGTGCAATTGGCTCCAATAGCAACTGCTCCGCCATATCCATATAAACCCATCTGAGTTGGACCATAAAAAGTATAAGTTTGCTCAGCAGCACCTTTAGCAGTAAAAGATTTATACATATTATAATAACCTTGACTTACCTGAACAAAGCCAATAGTTGAATCTTCAAAAAAACCAAGAGTTTGATCCAAAAATTCAGGAAAAACAATATGATCAGGATCTAGAATTAAAATGAATTCTTCATCTGTCTTTTTTAAGGCTTCGTTAATTTTCCCTGCCTTTGCTCCAGGCAAATTAGCTAAATCCATCCAAATTATCCCATGTTTCTCGGCTAATTCTCTAAATGCAGGATCTTCAGTACTATCGAGTAGATAGGTTGTATGAGGATAATTAAGATTATGCAAAGCCTTAAATGTATTTTCAAACATTGAGAGTGGCTCACCAGGAGCGGAGGTGGTAAATACTGCCACTGACATTCCCGACTCAGGAACTGGTACTGTAGCTGGTTTTCTGATTTTCAGATAATTAATCCAAATCAAAATTATACGAAGGATGCCATACCAAAAAAATAGTGACAATAAAACAAACAGAAATAAATTGGCAATATGTGCTTCACGAAACCACCATTCGGCAAGACTTATAGCACTAATAATTCCTGCCATTGCCAAAACAAGCAATATAAATCTATCCAGATCAGTAGGCGTTTTTGACCCGCTGATTTTCCACATTTGATCTGTTAGTTTGACATTCATTTAAAAAATATAATTTACATTAAAACTTATGTTGTTTCTATAGAAATAGTAAGTTTCTTGATAAAAGTAGACCAAGTTAATTTTAATACTATTACTGATATTATATCCAAATTTTGCTGAGATTTCAAAAGGAAAAAATTCAGTTTTTGCAAAACTTCTTTTAAGTTTATAATCCCCAATCATATTGGTATCTACATATAAATATGGATTAAAATGAGAAGCTACAAGAGCAATATTCGCCTTAATTTCTGCTGATATCTTTTTTGTTGGATTATATTTTATAATAAATAATCCTGAGCTAACCGATTGTTTTTGAGGAGTAAAATATGGAGAGTATTTGCCTTCAATTGGATTATAAGCATCTATATCCAAAATTATAGTACTCAGAGGCACCTTACTAGTAAAATTATTATATTTAGAATTCGAATAATTATAACCATAACCAAGCTGAAAAGCTACTTTATTTATTCTAAAGTCTTTAGACAAAATCCACAAACCAAAAGTTTGAATGTTATTATTATCATCAAAAAACTGATAATTATATAGAGCATTGATTGTCATTAATTTAGGGTTTTTATATTCAATAATCGTAAATGCATTATTTTGAGTTAGATTTACTGTAGAGCTAGCAATTGTACTAAAATAAGCAGATTTAATATATCCAACTTTAAGGGTGAGTTTTTGAAATATTTTTTTCTCAAGTTCTGCCTGCCCAATCCAGTTTGACTTATCATTAAAGTTCTTATAAACACCAGCGCCAAGATTAATAGAAAAACCTTTTTTTCCAAATACAAAAGAATTATTCAAATTATACTCATAAATGTGTTGAGAGTTTGATAAGAAGTAATTTGAGAATTTGAATTTTGGATTTAACATATTTGTAATATGACTTCCGAATTCAATTTCCTGATTAAAATAATTAAGTGGCTGATTGTCCGTCTGATATTCTATGCCAATATTTAAAACTGGTGAGGTAGCTAGTTCTAATTCAATTTTCAAATCATGAAGTCGGTTACTTTCAGGAAAAGCAGTCTCAAACTCTTTAATTCTTCGCTTAACTTCTTTAAAATCAAATTGCCAATAGCTAATATAGGCTAGCATATACATTACTTCGGCTTGATCTTCCTTATTGTTTTTAATTTCCAATAAAATTTCATTTGCAGCTTCTAAATTAGCCGAATAAAAAAGTGATTTTGCGAAATCAAATTTTACTTGCTGATTATCTGGGGATACTTGGAGTGCATTCTCAAAAAACTTGATGGATTTAGAATTTTCACCTTGATACGATAAAAGCAATGCGTATAACCAATTAGCTTCAAGATCATTATAATTATCTTGTTGATAGAGTTTTAGTAATAATCCTGCCTCTTCATACTCTTTTGAAGCCATATATACTTTTGCTACTGCAATAGTATCTATTTTACTCAACTGTGAAAATCCAAATTTTGAACAAACCACTAAAAATAAAATACTCAATATTTTGATTATCATTTAATTACAAATTAATTATGGATATAAATTTAAGCAAAAAACATATCATTATTTCCTTTAATATTTAAATTTCTAGCTTTAGAATATCTATATTAACATCATAGTCTTTTGAAGTCAGACTATTTTTTAATAAGTTTGCTAGACACTTAAAATTATTTATACTTGCTCTAAATCTTTAAAAAAATACAAAATGAAATAATAAAGGTCTTCAAAAAAAAGAAAAATCTTTAAATAATGGTCAGCAATTTTCGTATCTCCTCCCAAAAGAATGGATAGGATTTAACAACAGCATTAGGTTGTTCAATCTGTATCCCTTTGCCAATTACAGCAAAAGGAGCAAAAGCCATAACCATGCGATGGTCATTATCCGTTTGAATTGAAATATTTGAAAAATCCATTTCCTTGTAATCTGGATTGCAACTATTAATTAAAATAAATTCCCCTTCTCCAACGTCTCGAAGGTCATAGCCCAGCTTTTCTAATTCAGAGCAAAGCAGATCCATTCTACGACTCTCTTTTAAATTAAGCGATTCCAAACCCGTAAATTTTCCCATAATATTTAATGCCGCACAGGTTGCAATAACTGCTGGAGCGAGATCAGGGAAATTTATAAAATCAATATTTTGATTGTAAATTATCTCTCCTTCAGCCTTTAATAAAACACTATCTTTCTGAGTAGTGGTCTGCACTCCTAATGAAGAAAATATTTCCATCAAAACTGCATCCCCCTGAATTGAATCCATTTGCAGACCTTCCAAAAAAAGCTCCCCCTCTCCTGCTATTGCTAATAGTTCATACCAAAATGCTGCAGAACTCCAATCAGATTCAACCTTAAAGTCAGTATCTGGTTTTGCATATTGACCACTTATTTCAATCGTATTATCCTCCACAACTGAATTAATTCCAAAATGACTCATTAAATCCAAAGTCATTTGAATATAGGGCCAAGAGGAAATTTCGCCTTCTAATTCGATTGTGCATTGATTCGTAAATTTAGGTATCTGCATAAGCAAAGCCGTTACAAATTGACTACTTAAAGAGCCGTCAACAGAAAAACTTTTCCAATTTAAATCGGCAGAATTAAATTTCAATGGCGGATATTCTTCCTCATTCAAATATTCAATAGCAGCACCAGCATCAAGCAATACATGCACTAAAGGAGCAATTGGACGAAGCATCATGCGCTCAGCACCTGTCAAAATATATTCATTTTGAGAGCTTGCTAATAAGGGACATAAAAACCGAAAAACCGTACCCGCATTTTTGCAATCTAATGTGGTACATTCGTCGGTTTGACTGGCTTCATTTCTAATTATTACTCCTAATAATTTCTTCAATAATTGTGTGTCATCTGCCTTGGAAATAAAGAGTTTTTCATAATCCCAACCCATGGCAGCATATATCATCAATAGCCTATTGCTGATACTTTTGGATAAAGGAAGTTCAATATTAGCACTATACTTTTCACGATTTGATTGTAAAACTATGCTGTCCATAATCACTATAAGCTTGCGTAATATTTTAAAGCAATGACAATATCCTCTTCACTTACATTTTGATTGTAAATAGGTTGTCCAATGGCTTTTAGCAAAACAAAGGAAATCTCAGAATCCGAATTTTTCTTATCTTGATGCATTAAATCCAATAATTCATCAAAATCTGACTCATCAATAGGAAATAAATCGAAATTATCCAATATATACTGCTGAATACTATGTTGATCTAGTCCGTCAAAACCAGCCAGTTGTGCAGATAAAAACAATTCAACAATCATCCCCAAAGCCACAGCTTCACCATGGAGCAGACTTCGTTTTCCTTTGCGCAATGATAAAGATTCTAAGGCATGGCCAATGGTATGTCCAAAATTTAATATTTTTCTTTCGCCGCGATCAAAAAGATCTTGAACGACAATATCATTCTTAATTTTCACACATTCATGAACAAAAATATCAAAATCCATTTCCGCATTCAAGTCCTGATTTTTAATCACTTCCCAAAGTTTTGGATCCGCGATTAATGTATATTTTATCACCTCACCCATGCCAGAAAGTAATTCTCGGTCTGGTAAGGATTTTAAAAATTTGGTGCTCATAAATACTGCTTTAGGATGAGCAAAAGTACCAATTTGATTTTTCGCAAATGATAAATCTATACCGGTTTTACTGCCAATAGAAGCATCGGTAATGGCAAGCAAAGTAGTTGGAACATTGATAAAACTAATACCCCGTTTAAAAACGGAAGCTACAAAACCACCCATATCACAGACCAAGCCACCTCCCAGATTGATAATCAGTGTATCTCTATCAGCGCCATTCTCTAGTAATGACTCCCACAGTCCAGTTGCAGTACGAATATTTTTATTTTTTTCGCCAGCATCAATTTCTAATATCTCCGCTTCTTGCAATGACTTTACTTGAGCCAAAAGATAAGGAACGCAGTTAGCATGAGTATTCTCATCAACCAATATAAAATATTTTCCAAATTCTGTTTTATACTGGTCAATAAACAAGGCCAAGGGTTGTAAGCTATTATCCAAGTAAATGGAATAATGTGAATTTTGAATAATTGTAGCCATAAGTTGATATTTAATTTAGACCCTTTTAAAGATTTTAAATTCTTCACAAATCTATGAAATAAAATGATGTTGGCAGACTCATAATAATTATTTACTTCTAAAATATTATTCTATTTCATGGTAGGGATTTATATCCATTTTACAAATTGAATAATCTATCATAACTGTAAACATACTAATAACAGAAACTTATAAATGTTTTAAAACAAACATTTAAAATAGAAATATTATAAAATCACATTAATAGCTGTAATAAACACATTATTATTGATTTGCATCAATTGAAATACATATATTTTTGGTGTGTAGTTTATGATAATTAAATAGAAACCTATAATAAATTTTAAAAAATAACATTACTTTTGCATCGGATCTCTATTCCAACTTTAAGTTTCTGATTGACAATTATTTTCATAATTTAGTTCAAATTGCTTTAAATACAAGAGACATGAAAATTGATTTTAATAATACCGAAGTAGCCTTTATCAGCAAGAGTAATGCTGATATGAATAAAGCATATGTTTTATTCAAAACAATTGCCAACCCTGGAATTGTAAAAATGGGCAACAAAATGCTTGGCCTAGCTTTAGCCATACATTTTCCGATCAACTGGGCAGTAAAACCCACAATATATCAACACTTTGTAGGTGGAGAAAGTATTAAAAGTTGTAATGCTGCCATACGAAAGCTGGAAGATTATAATGTTAAAGCAGTATTGGATTATTCAGTAGAAGGAAAAGAAGAAGCAGAGGATATTAAATTAGCGTTTGAAGAAACTTTACGAGCCATTAGAAATGCCGGGCAAGATCCCAATATCCCATTTGCAGTTTTTAAACCAACCGCCATGGGCAGATCACTTGTGCTAGAAAAAGCAAGTATGGGAGCTCCAATGAACGAATTGGAAAAAGAGGAAGAAGCACAATTTAGAAATAGATTGCAGGAGCTTTGTAAAACTGCTTTTGAATGCAATATTCCTATTTTAATTGATGCAGAACATTCCTGGTATCAAAACATCATTGATGAAGAAACCAATAAAGGGATGGCACTATATAATAAAGAAAAGGCGATTGTTTTCAATACTTTCCAAATGTATCGTCATGATAGGCTTGCTTATTTAGCTGAATCTTATCAAATGGCTGAAGACGGAAATTACTTTCTAGGAGCTAAATTTGTGCGTGGTGCATATATGGAAATAGAGCGCGAAAGAGCTGGCATTAAGGGATATGAAGATCCAATTCAGCCAGATAAAGAAGCTACTGATCGTGATTATAATGCTGCCTTAAAATATTGCATTGATCATATCGACCGAATTACCATTTTCAATGGTACTCATAACGAATACTCATCCCAATACCTCATTGATTTGATGGAAGAGAAAGGCTTGGCGAAGGATGATAATCGTTGCTGGTTTTCACAATTATATGGTATGAGTGATCATATTAGTTTTAATGCAGCAGCAGCAGGTTATAATGTTGCAAAATATCTTCCTTACGGTCCTGTAAAACATGTTATGCCCTATTTATTAAGGCGTGCGGAGGAAAACACATCAGCCCAAGGTCAGTCGGGTAGAGAACTTACTTTAATTATGTTAGAGAAAAACAGAAGAAAAGAACAATCAAACTAATAACTAAATACATACACAAATGACTAAAACTATTTTATTTGCAAGTATCTTCCTTCTTTTTGTGGGATTAACGCTAAACAGTTGTAAGAAAGACGAAGAAGTCGAGCCAGCTTTAACAGGTTTAGATGCTGCAAAAAAAGATTACGATGACAATTATTTGGGAACAAAAGCTATTCCTATTGGATGGACTGGAGCTACATCTGGATGTTTAGCTGGAAGCATTAGCCAAACAGTACAAAATAACGTGATTAAACGCGTGAATTATTATAGGCGCTTAGTTGGACTTCCAGATAATGTTACATTAAACTCTTCACAAAATCAAAAATGTCAAGAAGCTGCTTTATATATGGTAGCTAATCGTACAATTACCCATTATCCATCTGCTGGAGGAACATGTTATACTGCTGGAGCTGCAGATGCAGCTGGACATGGTAACTTAGCCGTTAGTAATGGATATTCAGAATTAGATGCAAACCATTCGGTAAATGCAGTTTCAGGATACATTGAAGATCCAGGAGCTAATAATTTAGCGGTAGGACACAGAGCTTGGATATTATTCCCACAACTTTCGGCTATGGGAACTGGTTCAGCCTTCAATCCAGCAGATAATAATTGGACAGCTAATTGCTTAATGTGGGGAGACAATATGAATGGTGCAGCACCAACTATCGATTTTGTTGCCTACCCTCCAGCTAACTATATCGCTTCTTCTTTATTATTTCCTCGATGGTCTTTCTCTATTCAAGGTGCAGACTTTAATGGAGCAACAGTAAGTATGACCAATGCTAGTGGTGCAAATATTCAATGTAATGTGATCCATAAATCAGGAACTACGGGATATCCAGATGCACGAATTGCGTGGGAACCAGATCCATCTATGACAGGAAATATTACAAGTGATACCGAATTTAATGTAACTGTTTCAAATATTGGGGGTATTACCAAAACTTCCTACTCCTATACTGTGAAAGTATTTTATGTAACTTCAACAGCAAAACGTATTGCATCACAAGAAGGCTTTAAAGAATTCCTATCATTATAAACAAATAAAAACATTATTACCAAGGACTTGCAAACTGCAGGTCCTTTTTTTTTGCAAAAAAAAATGGAAATGTATAAATCTTCTAATCATCTTAAATTTAAGGTTCCAAAAAATTGACTTAGAAAAATTCGCTTTAAATTCACAAGAATATTAAGAATTGAAGAAAGAAGATTTCATTTACTTAGTTATTATGAACGTCCACCTTAAATTCTTTTAGCTTAAAACTTCTCTTACCACTATTCCATATGTAGGTATTGAATACAGTTCTCCCGGAAGCTGCATCAGGAGTAAGACTATAGGTTTCAATATAATTCCAATGGTTGATTAGCAAACTTTCAGAGGCAATATCAAATGTTCTATATGAAGTATTCCGACCTGCATCTTTATATTGCATAACTATAAATACTTGGTTCATAGCTATCGAATCTGTTGGATAAATATAAGCGCTAATTTTTAACCAAGCATATTCATTTGAAGTAATATCCTTAAAGTTTAATTCAATTCCACTTGAGTATTCCTTATTTTCCATTAACTCGACATTTGATGTTTCCTGAGAATTTTTAGGTAAGTCAAGTTGAGAAAGAAATGTATCTGTTTTTTTAAATTTAATTGTGTCGAATGGCTGGCATTGATCAATCAAATCTCTATTAAGCAATAAATACTGATCATTTTCCTCACTTTTTTGGGTATCCCTAAACATTTTAAAATAAGCAGTTTTCGTCATTCTTTTACCGTCAAGAATTCCAACTGACATTTGCCAACTTTGAAATAAATTGAGTCCAATTAGCAATAGCCCAATCGTAAAAATCCCAACTTTAATTATTGGTTTGAAAAATTGCATACGACTTAAAAAAGCACCCAAAGGAATACTCATCAATACATAGGACTGTATTAAAGCTCGTTGACTAAAACTGGATGCATACCACCAACATGACCATGAAGAAACAATATATAGATTGCTAATAAAGAAAACGAGGCTAACCCAAAACCACTGCCGATAATACCGATATAGATGATAAAAACCAACAATTGCAAAGCCCATGATAGGTGTATAAACTAGCCAGCCTTTTCTAAAACTAAACAATACATTGATGAAATGCGGGTTTAGTGGTTCTGGTTTATCTCCAAACAAGTTATTATATCCCGAATAAAAAATAGTTCCAGTGCATAAATAATTATAAGCAAATTGAAGTGACAAAATAACAAAAACAATAAGGCCAAATACAATCAGCTGATTTTTAAAATCGTCTAACAATTTAAATTTTGCGGCCAATGTCTTCCTATTGCTAACATTCCAAAGAACTGGAATAATAAAAACAACAATTTCGGAAGGCCTAATCAAAACTAGTAAACCGGAAGAAATTGCCATAATCAATAAAAAACTCCACTTTTGGTTCAGATGCCACTTATATGTATAGTAGATGAAAACTGCATAGAGGCTAAACAAATAATTATGGGTCATCATATTTTGAGCAAAAATGCTCACATGTAATAAATAGTTGGTGCCAAGCACTATAGAAATTAAAAGAATTGCGGCAATGCGATCAGAAAATAGCTTGATAAAGAGTTTTCTAAAAAACCAAAGACCTATAAAAGTATAAACAATACTACCATATAATACGGCATACTGATATGGGGCTGAAAAACCATCGGTTGGAAAACCATACACTAAAGCAATCCAATATCCAATAATAAAAAATGGCAAATAAAGAACAGCCATCCCGACTTGATAGATATTATAATGATTTCCATTTTCTAATGTAATAAACTGATAAAAGTTTGGGGTATTATTGTGAATATCCACAATTTTTTCGACCGCTGAAAAATCGCTAAGCGTAACATCATTCATAGTAAAAAAAGCAGGCAAATGCATATAGTAACCAAAAACATCGTATCCAAAAAAGATGTTAGGAATATGAGAAATATTTATCCATAAAATAAGTCCTGCTAATGCAAAGAATGCAATTAAAGAATAGGGATTTTTCATAATTGTAATTAATTCAAAATAAACCGCCAATAAATAAAATATATACTAAACAAAGTCATGATTACAAGGCTAATCAGAGCATATAATTTCATAAAACGATTTGGTTTAGCTTCACTTGGAACATGTTGGTGATTGATAACCAAATAGTTTAACAGAGCTAAAACAGGAGCTAACACAAAACTAAGTGTTGTAGCAAAATCCACCATTTGTCGCATACTTGTCGCAAAAAAACCAAGTATAATTAGAGTACCAACAAAAAGTACTATCATCCATATAATCCACCATTTACGCTCTTGTTTAGCTCCTTTTATATTTAAATTTGGAAAACTTAAACTTAGTGCAGGAACCATGGATCGTGAGTAAGCATCAAAACAGGTTAAAGTGGTGCTATACATGGTGGCTATTGCTGCCGTAGCAATTATGGGATACGCCCAAGCTCCAATTGAAATCGTAAATAACGAAATTAATTGTCCGGCAAATGCTGCCGAAGATGCACTGAACTCCTGCCCGCTCCCATACATCAGCAAAGCACCCAATGACAAAAATCCAAAAGCAAGTATAACTGTTCCAAAATATCCAATTTTGAAATCTAGCAAAGCCTCCTTCATCGAAACATTTATTTTCATTTCTTTTTGCTTGGCTTCAGCCCATATCGACTGCCAAACTGAAATATCAATTGGGCCAGGCATCCAACCAAAGAATGCAATTAAAAAAGCAATATCTAATGGGTTATTCAAATCTAGTACTTTGATTATCTCCAAATTAGGATGATATCCATGTTTAACAAAAGCGCTCAAAACTGCAGCAATTGTGGAAATTGCCAAAATCACAATCACGTATTTTATTAATTTATCGAGCAAACTATATTTTCCAATAATGAGCAATGCAATAGTAATACTCAATAAAACAACGCTCATCCAGAATGCTGAAAGTGGAATGCCAAAAACGTTAGCAAACAAACCTGCTGTGACAATAGTAACTCCAGCTTGCATCACAAACATGGAAGCAAAAGTAACGATAGCAAAAACCCAAACAGACCAACGGCCAATTGTGGCATAACCTTTAATCAGATTATTTCCTGTGGCAGCAGTATAACGGGGAGCAATTTCAAAAAATGGGTATTTTAGAATATTAGCAATCAAAATGATAGCCACTAATTCAAAACCAAAACTAGCACCAGCTCTAGTACTCTGTACCAAATGCGAAACGCCAATTGCTGCCCCGGCATATAGTAAGCCAGGACCCATAATTTTAATAAGATTCTTGAGAGTCATATCAGTGATTTATTTTCCCTATTCTGTTTTCAATGGATTCAATTTTTTGGGTCAATCCATTTGTTCTTCCTTTGCGAATATCAGTGGTAATGGCCGAATAAACACGATTTGAAAAGGGCTCTAAAATTTTATATGCTTTATTCACCACTTCTAGGGCTTCCTCTAAAGTATCAGTTTCAATGGAAGTTCCCATTGGATTTAGTTGATATGGGACGCCGCTTTCATCTATCATTTTCAGCACTTTACTAACAGACTCACTACTTCCATGATCTCCCTTATCAGTTGGGAAAATGGCAAAATTTAGAATGGTTGACATTATATTTGTTTTTAGAATTAATAAACAATTTAAACAAGCAAATAGAAGAACTTCAATAACAGAATCCCTAATTCCAGATTAAGGCAGTGTTAACTTGTTCTCATTTTAAGCTAAGCAGAATCCATCAAATAAGCGCTTTTATTTTAACAAACAAGTCGTTTTTAGTAAAAGGCTTTGTCAGATATGAATCAAAACCAAGCTTTAAAATATTTTCCTCAGATTCTACTATTAAATTAGCGGTAACGCCTATCAGTTTTATTTTTGGAAACTTCTTTTTCATTTCATCGGTAAAACACTTAAGGTCGATATCGCTTACATCAACATTAACAATTGCCAAATCAACAATAACATCATCATCAAAATTATCAAATAACGAAGATACTAGATATTGTTTAGCTCCACTACTTTTCATTATTGTCTCCAAAAACACTAATCCGATATGATCACTTTCAAATAAGGCTATGCTAATCTGCGACAAGTCGATATTGGGTCTAAAAACGTCTATTACTTGATGTTTGATTAGTGGCTCAGCAACTATTACTCTAGGTACTTGCACTGTAAATGTACTTCCAGAAGACTCCTCCGACTCAACATCAATTTTACCATCCATTAAACTCAATAAATTACTTGAAATACATAAACCTAGGCCAGTGCCACCAACTAATGAGTCGTTGCGACTGTTGACTTGACTAAATCGAGAAAAAATATGTTGAAGCTTTGATGCGGCAATTCCTATTCCAGTATCAGTTACATGAAAAGACACCATCTCATCGGTATAGTTAACCGAGATACTAATACTGCCTTTTGGAGTGAATTTTATTGCATTGCCAATTAAATTACCAAATACTTGATTTAATCGGTACGAGTCAGCCATTATATAAACTGAAGTATCGGCAAAATCGTCCACAGTAAACTTTACTTTACCATCAGTCTTTTGCCTAATTAATGAAGAGAAATTTTTCTTCAGTGAATGAAGTATATTTGTGACTGAATGTGGCTCACTTTCAATCTCTAGCGCGCCAGATTCTATTTTAGAAACATCTATAATATCATTAATCAGCATCATCAGTTCATCCCCTTTAGACTGGATTATATTGATATAACTAATTTGTTCTTCATGCGATAATCCTTCGTCTTTTAGCAAATCAGAAAAACCAATAATTGCATTCATTGGTGTTCGGATTTCATGCGACATGTTTGCTAAAAAGGAAGACTTAAGTTTATCATTTTCTTCTGCTTTATTTTTTGATTTTACTAACTCTTTCTCCATCATTTTTCGATCTGAAATATCATGAGAAACGAAAAGTAAAAATGGCTCGTCATTATATTCTATAATCCGAGATGAAACTAAACAAGTTATTAATTTACCCAACTTAGTTTTAAAAACCACCTCAACATTATCGATGAAGCCTTTTTCTTTTATAATATTAATTAAGCGCGATCTATCTTCAAAATTAGCATAAATATCAATTTCTAAAGACGTTTTACCGATCACCTCATTTGTTTCATAGCCAGTTATTCTGGAGAATCCTTCATTTATTTCAATATAAAATCCATCAGCCATTCTAGTAATGGAAATAGCATCTGGAATAGTATCGAAAATACTCCTGAATTTTTGTTCGCTTTCAAGAATCTTTTTTGTCCATTTATTGCGTTCTGTAATATCTTCAAGCACGACTAATCGGGCATCTTTTCCTCGATATAAAATTGGTGAGCTGACAATAATAACATCTTTTGAATTTCCTTCTAGGCTAACAAACTCGGCTTCCTTAGTGAAATAATTCTTATTAGTAGCCAATGCTTCATCAATTGTACTTTTTACACTTTCCCTATGTTTAGGATGCACAAAATCCAATATATCCTTGCCAATTAAAAAATCTTTACTTCCTAATAAAGAAAATCTTAATAATGCAGCATTTACATCAACTATTTTATTATTCTGATATATAATAATTGGCGTTGGAACTGTATCAAAAACACTTAAATACAGTAAATTAGTTTCTCTTAATTCTAATTCATATTGAACTAATTTACCTACATCCTCGCCTACTTTCAAATAACCTTCAACCTGCCCTTGCTCATTATTAAAAGGAGAAATTGATGCCTGTTCCCAATATAGTTGGCCATTTTTTCTTTGATTACAAAACCGACCATTCCATTCTTGTCCACTTTGTATGGTGTTCCATAAATCAGTAAATACCTTATCATTTAATATTCCAGACTTTAGTATATTCGCCTTTACCCCTAATATTTCACTTTTAGGGTAACCTGTTACTTCTTGAAATCTTTTATTAACATAAAGAACTTGTCCATCCAAATCAGTAAGCATCACGATTGATGGACTTTGATCTAATGCTTGTGATAAGGTTCTTATGTTTTTCTGAATCTCAATGTTATTTTTATCATCAGTTGATGGAACAATAATTTCTGTAAAACGATTCATTGCAAAAGCAATATCCTCTGCTAGCTCAGCAAATAGAGTCCTATGAAATTTATTATCCGCATATTCACGATAAACACTAGCTGACAAAACCCCGAAAGATTTGTCATTATATTTTAATTCAATCGCAAAAACCACCGCGTCAATAGTAATTGGCATGCAATCGCAAGATTTACAATACTGATCAACATTGTTTATGACTACAAGGCCTTCTGTGTCAATGGCATTTTGAAAGCACGGAAAATTTGAGAGTTGGATTTCTGTTGAGTTCATACTTTTTGATTTATAAATTCTATTGGCATTTAAGCCTACAGAAGTTATAATCCAAGCCGAATTATACATGCTATGATTAGAAATTAACTCGCATACATTTTGCAGGAGACTATTTAAATCTGTTTCTCGATAAACAATTCTTCTAAGCTTGCTATAGAGCTTTAAAATTGCCAAATCATTCAACTTTTTATCCACCAAAGCAAGTACTGAATTTTAAATTAATTTTAATCTAGATTTTAATTCCACTAACATTTCCTCTTCTTCTGCAACAATTCCATTATATGACTTGGCAATTTGCTCTACAGCATAAATGGTTACTTTTTTCATTTCAGGAGTAAAATGCATATAGTTTTCATCAAAGTAGCTCAGAAAAAGTTGGAATGCTTCATTCCTACTAGCTTTGCGATCCATCAGAGCTTCAAACTCAAATTCCGTAAAAAAAACATTTACTTGTTCTTGATTAAATAAAGCTTCGTCAGATAACTCACTGATAACAAGTTTGTATAATGCTTGCATTTCTTCATCTTGGACTTCGCCGTCAGCCATTGCAACTGCATAAAGTAATTTTCCTAGATGTACATAAAAATTTTTAATGTCCATAATTTTAATAATAAATGAAGATATTAATAATAGATTACTAGTTAATAAAACAATAAGCAAGCTTATGATTTAATTTTCATCAAATAAGCATGGTCAAAAGTACTCAATTATTTTTTGTTTGAGTAATAAAAAAACTACATTCAATAAATTTCTTAATTTTGTCGTCTAAATATTTTTTTATGAAAAGATTTATCAAACTGAGCATTGCTATATTTTCGCTAACATTTATGATAGCCTGCTCCACTTATCAAGTTATACCTGTAGCAGAAAATAATATTCCAGAAACTACTGAGGGATTTTATTATTCACTACCTAGAAACGTTGTCACCATTGATATCAGCGTAAAGCAAGTTACAACTATTCCTGGTCCTTATGCTAATTACGCCTCTAAATATTTAGGAATTAAAGATGCCTTACAAGCCAATAATACCACCTATGAATTATCTGATATCAAAATAAATACTTATTCGGAGCCTGATCCTGAGCAATATTATTTTGTTGATTTAAGTAAGATAAGAGGTCATTCCTCTAAAAAAATGATGATGAGTTTGAGCGAAGCTGGCTTAATTCAAGATTTTAATGATAATAGTGATACCCAAGTAGCCAAAGAAAAGCAAGAAATGCAAGAACGCAGCAATATTGACTACTCAGAAACCTTTAAATACTTTGCAGATGCTAATCTCGTGGAAAGAATTGACACGGTTATAGAGCAAATAAACATGGATACTACTACAATTGAACGACTTAGTTTACGAGTAAGTTTAGTTGAAAAAACAATGGAACAAAAAGCAAAAGAAGCTTCGGAATACTTGATGAAAATTAAAGCATTGCGTATAGATATTATTACTGGAGCTCAAGAAGTGGCTTATTCAGATGCCACTGTAAAGTATATGAGCGAAGAGTTGGCCAAGATGGAGCAAGAATACATGAAGCTTTTTATCGGCATCACCCAAACAAAAACATTGCAATATCGTTACTTTTATTTACCAGAATCACAAGTATATTCAGCAAGTATTCCTTTGTTTAAATTTTCTAAAAGTAATGGGATCGTGAAAGACAATCAAGCAAATGGTGAAATGGTTTACATACATATCAACCGATCGAGAAACACTAATTTATTAGATAAGTTTGTGCAAGGAAGTCAGCCAGATGCAAAAACCAAAAACGGATTATTTTATCGTATTCCTGAATACGCTAAATTTACCATTAAAGAAGGGGAAGTTTTACAAGCCGAAGCCAGTTTTTTAATCAGTCAATTTGGCGTTGTGGTGAGTTTACCTGCTAAAAGTGTTAAAGTACAATTCTACCCCAATAGCGGTGCTATTCGTAGAGTTGAATTTGAGTAAACAATCTTAAAATTATATTTAATTTTTTTTACTGAATAAATTTTCTATTTATTCTATTTCAATTTGCGCATCATATATTTGGTGGCTAGGGTCACAAATCCAACAACAGTAACTGATGAAGCAGGCATTAAAATGGCAGCAAGGATCGGCGACAATTGTCCAGCAACGGCGTAGCTAATTCCTATAACATTATACAGAAATGAAATTACAAAGCTCGTATAAACCACTTTGATTCCACTTTTAGAATAGCTCATCAATTGAGGCAAACGGTAAAATTGTTTTGCCTCCAAAATAGCATCACTAGCTGGAGAGAAATTAAAAACATCATCTGCAATACTAATTCCCACAAAACTTTCCTTTAAAGCTCCTGCATCATTTAGTCCATCGCCAACCATCATCACTTTTTTGCCTTTATCGTTTAACTTTTTGATATAGTTATACTTATCCATCGGGCTTTGATCAAAATGAATTTTGACTTGGTCGCCAAAAATTAGTCGCAAACGATCCAACTCTGCGTCATTATCGCCAGAGATTATGTGCAAATCATATTGGCTACCTAGCTGAGTAGCTAGTTTATCAATTCCGCTTCTATACTGATTTTCAACAGCATAATAACCTAAAACAGTATTATCTATGGATAGATAAACCACTGATGAATTGATATTTAAACTTGTTTGTTGACCTACAAATTCAGCAGAACCCATTTTAACTTTTACCGAAGCAAAACTAGCCTTAATTCCTGCTGAAGCAATTTCCATGTAATCGCTAATTTCAGCGTTTATTGGAGCCTCAATACTATTAAAAACTGCTTTGCTCAATGGATGCTGACTCTGGCGTGCAAGACTTTTTACCAAGCTCAATTCGGTTTCAGATAGTTCCCGACCATAAAAGGCAACGGATTGAGCATCAATTTTAGTAATTGTACCCGTTTTGTCAAAGACTACCGTGTCCACTTTAGACATTTTTTCAACTATTGTTGACTTTTTTAAGAAGAATCCAATACGGCCAAAGGACTGCATAATATTTCCGTAAGTGAATGGAATACTCAAAGCCAAAGCGCAGGGACAGGCAACAATTAGTACGCTAGTAAATGAAATAAGCATCAAACTCGCATCATTAAAATACCAATAAATAGCAGCGAGGAAAGACGTAAGTAATATGATCACAGTAAATCTCTTGCTTATTTCATCAATTATACTGGTGAGATTTCTTTTTCCCTCTGTAGCATCAGTTTGATTCCAAAGCTGGGTTAATTTACTTTGCATCACATCCTTAATCACTTCAACTACAATTGTACTACCTATCTGTTTTCCTCCAGCATACAATTCATCTCCTTCTTTTTTGAAAACAGGTTTGGATTCTCCAGTAACAAAGCTATAATTAATATTGGCCTCCCCTTGCACCAATACGCCATCTGCAGGTATTAATTCCTGATTGTGTACTACAATAAGATTACCTACAACTATATTATTCAGAGGAATTATCTCTTCTTTTTGGTCTTTTAAGATAGAAACAGCAATGGGGAAATAGGATTTATAATCGCGCTCAAAGCTAAGTGCTTGGTAGGTTTTATTTTGATACCATTTTCCAAGCAATAAAAAGAAAACTAACCCCGACATGCTATCCATATAACCTGTGCCCGAGGAAGACAATATTTCGTAACTACTTTCAAAAAAAATGGCCAAAATACCTATAGAAATTGGCAAATCAATATTAATAATTTTGTGCTTCAGGTTTTTATAAGCCGATAATAAATAGTCATTAGCACAATAAAAGAGTACAGGAAGGGAAAGCAATATGCTAATATATCCAAAGAAATTTTTGAAATTCTTTTCCAATAATTCACCTCCAGGAATATAATCGGGCATACTTAGTAGCATGGTATTTCCAAAAACAAAGCCTGCAATACCAATTTTGAGCAATAAAGTTTTATTTTCGCCTTTGCTTTTCTCTCCAGAAACGCTCTCGAGATTTATCATAGGAACATAGTGAACTGAAGATAATAATTCCACAATCTCACGGAGCGACACTTGGGAATTATTAAAAGTTATATCAAGTTCCTTTTTGACAAAATTAACGGAAGACTGAACAACAGCTTTGTTTAATTGATACAAATTTTCGAGCAGCCATATACACGAACTACAGTGTATATCAGGAATGTAAAGCTTAACTTTAGAGTATTCAGCTTCTTTAAAATATATTAATTGTTTTTCAATTTCTTCATTATCGAGGTAAGCGAACTTTTTACCAAAATCTTGTATCTTTACTTTTATTCCTGGGTTTTCATAAATATCGTAATAATTACTCAATTTATTTTCGTTGAGCAATTGATAAACAGTCTTGCAGCCTTCACAACAAAAGTTTCTTGCTTGCCACATAATAGGGCTCTTACCGCAATCTTCACCACAATGAATACACTCTTTATTCTCGCTCATGCTTTGCCTCTAATAAATAATAACGGGTAGAAAAATTGATTTTTCTACCCGCCAAAATTAAGTATTATTTAACAGTAAATTTTATCTTTCGCGCAGATTCCAAATTCTAAATAATTGAAATGCAGCCCAACCAATTACAGAAAGCACAGCAAAGGTAACACCCAAATAAGAAATAAGTAACCAAAGTGGTGTTCTAGAGCTTTTGCCCCAAAGTTGACGCTCATCCAATGGATTTACATATTTCCATCCATCATTTATCTCCAATATTTGTTCAACACTTTTACTTCCATCTGATGTTGCTGCTACAACTGAAATATATCCGCTTGTGTCGGTTGGCACATTAGATAAATCAGCACTAATCATCCCTTGCTTGTCGGTTTTACGGCCTTCACAAAGTGGCAAGCTTCCGAAGTATCTTTTTACAAAAATATCAACCTTCACATTATTAGGAATTATTTTTACGCCTTCTGCATCAACTCCTTCTAATTGGGCAATAATAGCATTTTTCTCTTTATCATAGGCAACTGTAATGTTTGTGATTTTACCTTCAAATTTCTCAACAGCGACTGCCTCAGCAACTCCAGCAGGCTGATAAGATTCACTATATGAACGCAAATAAGCAATAACTTGCCATCTTTCTTCTTCTGAAACCATAGCTGCCATTGGAGGCATTCCTGCACCATTACCGTAGGCAATCTTGGAAAATATTGCTCCGTCAGTATTTGTAGTTTGAAATACTTTATTCCCTAAATTAGGAGCAGTTGGCAATACTCTATCGTTTATATCGGCCACAACCATATCTTTGTGACAAACCTTGCATGATTTATCATATACAGCTTTACCGGCCTCTATATTAAATTCATCAAATGGCACTTTTAATGTGGCATCCTTCAGCTCATCATCAATAGTCCATTGCTGTGCTTGTACATTCCCTACTATCAAAAGGCTAATGAGAACAAGGCTATATAGATTAAATATATTCTTCATAAACTATAATATTTTCTGATTATAAATTCTTTTTAATATCCACTCCTTTTTCTTCGGCAATTTCCCACAATGAAATAACTGGGAATATTTTAGCCAAAATAGTAACGATTAGCATCGCCATGGCCATTACTCCCAAAGTAATTGTAATTTCAATACCCGTAGGATCGTAAACTTTGAAGCTTTCGGGTACATTTTGAATTGGTAGGTGTGCATGAATTAAAGTAGGTACAACGATAATAACTCTTTTGAACCAAGCTCCAATAACCAATGAAACTCCAATTAACATCATTGGAAATGGTTTTCTAAATCGTTTGAAAAAGCCTAATATAATGGGCAATATGAGTCCAAACGTTTGAGTTAACCAGAACATTACGCCATATTCACCATGTAATGAGAACAGTGTGTGAATATGATGTGCGTCTGCAGTTTTCATTTTATAAGCGGGAACTAGAAATTCGTTGAGGTTAAAATAAAGATAAACCAAAGCCACTAAAACCATCAATTTACCCATTTTATCAAAATGAAAATCAGTGATATAGTCTTCAAGTTTATAAGCTCTACGGATAAAATACATAGCCACCAATACAGCTCCTGAACCAGCTACAAATGCTCCTGTAACATAATAAGGTCCGAATATAGTACTATCCCAACCAGCACGTAATGTTAATGCTGACAACCAAGAGGTAACCGTATGAATTGCAAGTGCAACAGGAACAATCAAAATCAATAAAACTCTTAAGGTACGATGTAAAATCTTATATTGACCAGGAGTTCCAACCCAACCTAATGAAAGTATATTATACATTTGCCATTGCCATTTTGGAAGATCCTTTTTCATGTGATTTCTGATAATTCCCAAATCAGGCAACATCGGTAAGAAAAGCAAAAGAATACTGATAACAATATAAACATTTACAACAGTAACATCCCAAATAATAGGAGACGAAAATCGACCATGAAACAATAAATTTAGCACTCTATCAGGACGACCCATGTCAACAACAATTGCTACACCAGCCATCATAACAAAAGCTAGGGCAATCATTTCAGCGATTCGAGAAATCGGAATAATCCACTTTTGTCCTAAAAGCCCCACCACGGCTGAAATAAGCATTCCAACAAGTGCGGTAGCCACAAAGAATACAAATGAGGCAATATAAATACCCCAAGAAACGTAATCACGCATTGCGGTAACTCCTAATCCCTGATTAAACTGAATGGTATAAGCCCAAGCTGCAAGGGCAATCATAGTAAGCAAAGCAGCAACCCAGATTTTGAATCCGAGTGGAAACGTGGTTAATGGAGTGAGTAAATCCTTGCGGATTTTTTCCATGATTACGTCATCCGTTTGTTTTATAATTTCAGACATATTCTATCTATTTATTTGTTTTTCAATACTATATTAATCCTAAAAATTATACTTTACCCTCCTCATGGTTTTTCATCCAATCGTCTTTTTCTTCATCATATTGATATTTGAAAAGACGATCTTTAGGAGGCAAATAATAAACACTTGGTTTTGTACCCAATTCAGGAAGTAATGTGTACCCACCTTTTTCCTCTAATAATGTACTTAAGCGAACAGTTTCTTTACTCGTTCCGTTAGTTACAGCATCTTCGTTGGCATCGCCAAACCAATATACGCCATTTTCACATGCAGAAACGCAATAAGGAAGTTTTCCAATTCGTAAGCGATCGGCACTAAATAAACATTTAGAAATTGTTCCTTTTTTCTGTGGAACATTTAGTTCAATGTCATAAACCTTATTTTCATCTCCTTCAACATATTTAGGCTCTGACCAATTGAAAACACGAGCAGAATAAGGACAAGCTGCAATGCAAAAACGACAACCAATACAGCGCTCATTATCAATAAGCACTATACCATCCTGACGTTTAAAAGTTGCATCCACTGGACATACTTTAGTACAGGGTGGATTATCGCAATGCTGACATGGTTTGGGCTGGAAATAGAATCCTGTTCTGTCGTCATTTTCCATTTGCAGTACATTGATATGATGTTGCTCTGGCTTTAAATGATGGGCACCTTGACATGCAGCCATACACTTCCGTGCATTTTTACATTGGGCTAAATCAATGACCATAACAAACTTTTTGCCTTCAATTCCTTCGCGCCCTTGGACTTGCATTTTTTCCAGATTAACTTTGAGCTCCGACTTTTTAACTTGTACGGTTTGTCCGTCGCTAGTTAATACGTTCACCATCTCATCATCGGTAGAACATGCGCTCAAAAAACCTAGACTTGTCACGGCACCAGCCGCTCCAACGGTAATTCCAAATTTTTTCAAGAAATTTCTACGAGAGGTTACATCCGGTGTAATGTTTTGACTCATAATATTATATATTGGTTATTTATATTCTAGTTATTTATAATTTTTAAACAAGTATTTGAATGCGTAAATGTATTAACTTTTATTAAGGTAACACGCAGTTTATTACAATTTGGAATGGTTCTAAATAGGATTATAAACCTACTGATTTATAATGAATATGCAATTCGCATATATATTTTACTGAAACTTATTTCGAATATAAGCTATCTTAAAAGCTAATATCTTGTATTAAATATGGCAAGTCATCGGGTCATCTGGTCCTGCATTTTCCCATTGTGTTGCATTCAATACCCTTCCGTCTTTAATTTCGCCTGCAGTTGCAGCTCGCAAACCGAGCACTTTACCAGTAAAATATAAGTCCATATCTGCAAGTGGATGATTAAAATCTAATTTTACTTTATCATCGCCAATAAAAATAACTTTTCCATTTAGCGTATTTCCATCAGGGTCGAGCATGGGGATATAATTATCCAACTGCAATTCCTCCTCCACCATTTCTGGGTCGCCAATTTGATCAACCAGAAATTGTTTTTCTAATTCGATTTGCATTTCTGGCAAATAAACTCCATAAGCCTCTTCTTTAGGAATCATAAATTTGAATTCTTCATCTTCGCTAAGTCCTCTTAAATTATTTTCAAAAGATTGAAGCATTGTACCTGTACCAAAGACGAATTCAAATGGTTTGAAATCCGTTACTTTTTCTATTAAATCTCCATCATAACTTCCTACCGTCAATATAAAGGTGATATTGCCAACTGTATTTTCTATAAGTTTCATTTCTAAACTAAATTAATTATTTATTTGATTTATAACACATTAAAACCTATAAAAACATAAAATGTATTTTCTTTTCAAGGCCTAAACTAACTATAAGTTTTAAAGTGTATAGCTTTAAAGCACACTTATTTTATGGGATTTTAATACTTCGCTTTCATTTTTTATGATCACAAAATATACTCCATTGGAAAGCGAAATTGTAGAAAAGCTCATCACATTTCTACCTTGCTTTGCTTTGCCTTCATACAAAATAGCAACTATTTTACCACTCATATCAACAATTTCTATACTAATGGTTTCCTCTTGTGTCAATACAAAATCTAATGAAGCTTTTTGATCAATCAAAGGGTTTGGGTAGAAATTGGATACTATTTTTTCTCCTGGCGGGATAACGACGATATCTTCCACACTACTTTTTAAAGAACTTATCCAAGTGCCATAACCTCTCTTACTTCCAATCAATTTTCCAAAAGTAGCCGCAACCCAAACTTCTCCAGGCTTATTATATTTGGGCTGACTTCCAGAATAATCACCCCACCTCTGAGTTCCTGTTAAAATATAAATAGGTGTCTCGCCTGACTTTAAATTGATAGGTTTGCTGTAAAGGTTTTCATTCTCATAAAACATCGCTCCCATTCCAGGGAAAACAACATCCGCTGTATAATTATAACTTATCATAGCATGTTTACTCTCCGATGTGGTTCCACAATAAGAAATATTGGGATAACCAAATTCCAAAATGCTATCCGTAAATATGTTCAAATGTATTTGCTTTTCTTTTTGCAAAGGGTTAAAAATACCATGGTAAAAAGAAGCATGCCCCGTCAAGGTGTCAACTGAATTTCCTACAAATTGTATTAAGCCATTTTGAAAGAAACCACCTAAAACCCGAGAGTCATTTGTTGCAAGTCGCCTATTATTAGTCTGCTTAGCATTAGGTGGTACACCATATTTTTGATCAGAACGCATAGCTGTTAAATCCAAGCGATTGATCTGCGAGCCTAATAAATCCGAAGTTTTTATCAAGAAAAAAGTATCATTTTCGATATCAAAATTTCTTTGAGATAGAAAATACATTTCAGGTCCATAGAACTGATTTCCTCCACGAATTGGATGTATATTTCTTACTGGAATCCCATTCAATCCAATGCCCGTATATAACCCCAATTGAATGCTATCACCACTAAAACCAACCGACTTATCAATTTGCCAAATCACACTTTGTTTAAAAGAGGTTTGCCACGAACCATTTCCTTTTTTAAGCAAATTTCCAGTAATATATAACTCATTATTGCTCAAAGAAACTGCAGGATAATCGGTCCAAGATGTATCCAATAGCGGATTACCAGGCAATGAATATAAAAACCATTCATCCATTGGATTACTAGAAGAAGAAAAAGCCACAATTATATTAGAGGTAGCATCAGTGCCCGATCCCGCCAAATAAACCAAAATAAATCGATCATGTTGGTAATCATAAATAGCTTTTGGATCGTATTGATGAGTGGATATATTAGCCAAAGTATCTGAAAATGCGCTCAAAGAAATTGTCTTAAGCAAGGAGTCAGATTTAGTATCAAAAAAAATGATGTTAGTATTAATAGCTGCTACTACTATACCATCATTTGAGATGGCCATAGTATTATCATTGGGCACAGAAGAAGAATAAGCATTTCCTTCAAAAGCATAAGTAACTATAGGCGTGTCAACAGAATAATCAGGAAGTTGATCAACTCCTGAAGAAATAAAACCTTTACTGTCATACTTTGCCTCTACTTGTCTTTTTATTTGCTCAAGGTAGTATTTATATGTTGTATTTCCTTGAAAAGGAGCTACCAAATTCTGCAACTCAAACAACCAATCTTGGTTTACCTGTCTTGGTATTACTTTTGCTGAAACAGCAAAGTTATAATTTTTAAAATCATAATGTGCTTGTGTCATTCCACTAAGTGCAATATTGGAAGCCAATATGAATAATATAAGTCTATTTAATAATCTCACAAATATATATTTTTAAACAAATTATTATAAAGGCGCAAATATAAAGTAAGTATTTAAATATTTCTTACTTTTGCAAACTTAATTTTTACACACACAATACACATATTACACCCTTACTCTATGAACAACTTACATCACCAAGTCACTCTCTTTTTTATTAGTTTTTTGCTCATCATTGGCATTAGCCTCTCAGCCCAACAATGGGTTGATGTTATGCAAGACAGTACCACAACTTTACAGCAAAAAAGCCAAGCATTTGACGCCTATTGGCTGAACAAAAGCATGGAAAAAGGAAAAGGATACAAACAATTTAAACGCAATGAATATTTTTTACAAAGTAGAGTAAACCAATCCGGATTTTTTAACCCTACTTCTAATAATATCCAAGACTATCAAAATGCTCAGCAGCAAATGTCGCAACAAAAGAGCATTGGCACTGCAGGGCAATGGGTAAGTCTAGGCCCAAATGGACCATCCAGTGGAAGTGGAAGTGGAAGAATTAATTGTATTGATTTTCATCCTACCAATAGCAATATCATAATAGTAGGTGCTCCTGCTGGAGGAATTTGGCGAAGTACTGATGATGGAGCATCGTGGTCAACTAATACTGATGATTTAGCTTCGATTGGCTTTTCAGACATTCAATTTGCTCCTAGCAATGGTAACATTGTATATGCAGCAAGTGGAGACAGAGATGGCAATGACACCTATACACATGGAATATTAAAATCAACAGATGCTGGTATTTCCTGGACTTTAACCAATTGGACTTCGGATTTACAAAACAGAAGACAAACTTATCGCATACTCGTTCACCCTACTAATCCTGACATTGTATATGCCACAACCAGTTTAGGACTTTTCAAAACTGAAGATGGAGGTCAAGTATGGGTACGCTTAAGAGTTGGTGCTTATAAAGATATTGAATTTAAACCAGGTGATCCAAATACGATCTATTTAGCTTCAACATCTACAGTGGCTAAATCCACTAACGGCGGTTCTACTTTTGTAATTCTAACTGCATTTTCTCCTGTTGCATCAGTCGGCAGACTTGAAATTGCAGTTACTCCTGCAGACCCTAATTATTTATACATCCTTGCTGGAAAAAGCAGCGATAATGGATTTGGAGGAATATACCTATCGACTGATGCAGGTACAACTTTCACTACACGAGCTACTACGCCAAATCTTTTAGGCTGGAATTCTGCTGGTGCAGACCAAGGTGGGCAAGCGTGGTATGATTTATCTTTAGCTGTTTCTCCAACTAATAAGTTGATTCTACTTGTTGGAGGCGTTAATGTTTGGAAATCCTCTAATGGAGGTAGTAATTGGTCGATTAGCGGACATTGGACTGGAAACAATGCACCTTATGTTCATGCAGATTGCCATATGATAAAATTTAGCCCACATGGAACAAGTAACGTTTGGGCATGTACTGATGGAGGGCTATCTAAATCAACCAATAATGGACTTCAGTGGAATGAAAAGAATAATTTGCTTGCAATAGCGCAAATGTATCGTCTAGGAGGATCTAATACAAATGCATCTAAAATTATGACTGGCTGGCAAGATAATGGCTCTAGTCTAATGACTACATCATGGAACAAAGTGCTTGGAGGTGACGGTATGGAATGTATTGTAAGTCATGATAATAACAACACCCTATTTGGGTCATTATATTACGGTGCTATTTATAGGAGCGTGAATAGCGGAGGAAATTGGTCAGAGGTTACTAATTCAATTTCTGAACAGGGAGCATGGGTAACACCTTTTATACAAGACCCAGTAAATGCTAACTTATTATATGCAGGATATGAGAATGTGTGGAAAACGGCTAACAAAGGAAATTCCTGGACTAAAATTTCAAGCTTCACAGTGTCATCAAAAATAAATGCACTAGTATCTGCTCCCAGCAATAGTCAGATTTTATGGGCAGCAAACTCAAGTTATTTGTATAAAACATTGAATGGTGGTCAAAACTGGATGACGATAACTAGCCTTCCAATTTCAGGAAACGTGAATTCGATTGCAATAAATCAAACTAATCCTAACTTAGTTTGGGTTTGTATTTCTGGTTATTATTCAGGAGAAAAAGTGTTTGAAAGTAAGAATGGTGGTATCTCTTGGCAAAACATTAGCGGGAGTTTGCCTAACTATCCTGCAAATACCATTGTGAATGATTATTCCTCGCCCAATGGTTTATATGTGGGAATGGATATGGGAATTTATTATCGCGATACAATTATTGGAGATTGGGTTCCTTTTATGAAGGATTTACCCAATGTAGTTGTTCGAGAATTAGAAATTTTTCATCAAGATAATAAGATCAGAGCGGCTACTTATGGTAGAGGATTATGGGAATCGGTGCTGTATCAACTAGCCAATTCAACACCAAATAATTCATTGAAAAGTGAAAAAAATGTTAAAATTTATCCGAACCCTTCAAAAGACATAATTTATATTAATTTTTATGAATTTAATAATACGCCTATACAAATTACTATATATGATATACTTGGAAGTATTTTATTTTCTAAAACAATTCTAAATAACGATAAAACTACATTAAACACTTCACAATTTACATCAGGAATCTATTTTGTTGAAATTTCTACCGATACATATAATTCTGTAAATAAGATAGTTGTAGAATAACGTTATAAAACTTAATAAATTTATCTTATTTTTTAACAAAAAAATAACATTTGTTATGTTTAGAAATTTTATAGTATATTTGCATCGCAATAGGGTTGAAAGACCTTATTTTAAACTTGGCTATTTAAGCACAACACTATACATTTACTCCTACCTCAATTTTATTAATTAGTGATTAATTATTTTTTTCCTCCGAACTATCCTAGTTCGGAGGTTTTTATTTTAAGACGATTCTGTTTTTTCTGACAAGCAATATTAACAACATATCAATTCAAAAAACAATAATAAAATCTTTCAATTAGATTATCATTAATACTCTACTTTTGCCAAAATTTTTATTGAATGCAATATCTACGACATACACTTAGTAATGGCATCCGAATTATTCATAAGATTGTGAATAATGAGGTGGCCCATTGTGCTTTAATGGTCAATACTGGATCAAGAGACGAAACTAATCTGGAACAAGGTTTAGCTCACTTTATTGAACATACTATTTTTAAAGGAACTCAAAAAAGGAAATCATTTCATATATTATCAAGGTTGGAAAATGTGGGTGGTGAAATTAACGCATTTACAACTAAAGAAGAAACTTGTGTTTATGGTTCTTTTTTACCTAAATATTACGACCGTGCTCTAGAATTGTTTGCAGATGTGGCATTACACTCCACTTTTCCTAAGCACGAATTAGAGAAAGAAAAAGATATCATTATTGATGAAATAAACTCCTATAGAGATAATCCAGCAGAAGAAATATTTGACGAAATAGAAGACTTAGTCTTTTTGAACCATCCCCTTGGAAGGAATATTTTGGGCACTAAGAAATTGGTAAAAAACTTCACCAAAGAGCACATCTTGACTTTTGCCAGTAATAATTTCCATACAGATGAATCTGTGATTTGTTCGGTTGGCAATTTCGACTTCAAAAAATTGGTTGCTCTTTGCGAAAAGTATTTTGGTCAAATACCTCCTCGTCTTCGTCAGAATAACAGAATTCCATTTGAGGGATACAAGGCACAGAGTATTACCAAAAAGAAATCCTTGCATCAAGCACATTGCATTATTGCCAACGAAGCTTACGACATCCAAGACAAAAGAAGAACGGCTTTAATTTTACTCAATAATGTATTGGGTGGTCCGGGGTTAAATACTCGATTAAATATGGGTATTCGTGAGAAATATGGTTTTTGTTATAATCTAGAATCTAGCTACACTCCTTTCTCTGATACAGGTATTATCAGCATTTATCTTGGTACTGATTTTCATTATTTAGACCGCACAATACAACTTGTGTACAAAGAGCTCAAAAAGCTTCGTGAGAAAGAATTGGGAAGCTTACAATTGCATAGAGCCAAGCAACAGTTGATTGGACAAATTGCCATTGCACAAGAATCAAACATCAATGAAGCCCTAAGCATTGGAAAAAGCGTGTTGGCTTATGACAAAGTGGATACTATTCCTCAACTCAACCAAGAAATTGAAGCGATTAGTTCAACAGAGTTAATAGTGATTGCCCAAGAACTCTTTGCAGAAAAACACCTTAGCACATTGGTTTACACTAAATAATAAATATAAAAAAGTTAATAAGGATTAATGCAAATCCAAACCATTCATCATATAAAGAGAATGCTCCAAAGTTGGAAGTATTTCGTCTAAATATTCCTTAACTGCTTTATTGCTACCTGGTAATGTATAAATTAGGGAATCATTTATAGTACCCGCAACTGCTCTACTAATCAAAGCATTAGGTTTAGACGTGCCATATTTAACGCGAATTAATTCCATGATGCCCGTAATTTCTTTATCCAACATTGGTTTAACTACATCAGGAGTAATATCTCTTTTTCCAATTCCAGTGCCGCCGGTGGTAATAATAATATCAAAATCATTGTCCACTGCGTCATCAATACTCTGTTTTAGAAAAATTGCATCATCAGGCAGTATCTTCGTTTCAAACTGAAAATGACGATGACGCGACTCTAAATATTCGGCTGTCATTTTGCAAACAAAAGGCCCACTTGTATCCTCGTAAATACCATTAAAAGCACGGTCGCTAAGCGTGATTACCAGAATTTTAAGTATTCGTGGATGATATTCAAAAACAGTTTTAGCTTCTAGGAATCCACCTCTAATTACCTGCACAAATATTCCTTCTTTGGGCATCACACAATTTCCTACTTCTCTAAAAATAGCACAATTATCGCCATGGCATTTTTTACCAATTTGAGTCACCATCAACTCTAAATCACCAGAGATAAATTTATCTAAAGGTGCTGTTTTAAAAAGCTCCAATCCTTTGGTAGTAATATTTTCAGCGAATTCGCCAGGTATTATTTCTCTTTTTGCATCTTTCGAAAATTTGGCAATACTTTCTTCGCCAAGTATACTCACTTGTCGATGCCAAGGGCCTGAATGAGCATCGTTAGGAATCCCAATATTGGTAAGCTGAACACGATCTACGGCATGCTTTACTGTTCCTTTTTTTTCGGAAATATTTACTGAGGTAACTTCAAAAGTTTTCATAATTCGTTTTATTACAGAATATTAGTTTTTGTTTTTTCAACCAAACGGATTTGCTCCATGGTCATCAATTTATCTACAGCTTTGCACATATCATAGACATTGAGTAAAGCAATATGCACTGCTGTTAAGGCTTCCATTTCCACTCCAGTTTGTCCAATGCTTTTCACTTCAGCCTTCACATAAACACCATTCTCTTTCAAAGTAGAATTGACAGCAATTTTAGTAATTTGCAGTGGATGACAAAGCGGAATCAAATCGCTGGTGCGTTTGGCAGCTTGAATACCAGCTATTTCTGATACCGTAAGCACATCGCCTTTTTTTATCTGATTTTCGGAAATAAGCTGAACAGTTGCTGGCTGCAAGCGAATAAAACCTTCCGCTATTGCCACTCTAATTTGTTGCGGTTTATTGGCCACATCAACCATATTGGCTTTTCCGTGGCTATCTAAATGGGTTAACTTTGACATCGATATTATTTTAAATTATTCATTAAAGGAAAGGCAATCTAACTAACCACCAATTCCATAAAACTTACCAGAAAGACTTTTTGAACCAGCACGAGGTTTTTCATTTAAAGCCTTTTTAAATGACTCATTTACACCTTCTTTTTTGACATTAAATGATAAATCATTAAACAAACAAGGTCGCAATTCGCCATCAGCAGTTAGTCGAAGTCGATTGCAAGATTTGCAATCTCCACCCTCGCCTCCTTCTACCACAGAAAACTCACCTGTTTGAAGATCCATTTGATGAATATATCGAATACTCAAACCTTGCTCTTTACAAAACTGAGCTACATCCATAGCATCCTGCTCATTCCTGTTTTTAAAAACCACACAATTAATTTTTATTGGAAAAAGTCCAGCCTTTTGAGAGGCTTTAATCCCAGCAAAAACCTGAGTTATGTCACCTCCTCTGGTAATCTCAGAAAATTTTTGTGCCGACATGGTATCCAAGCTTATATTCACTCGATTCAATCCTGCATCAGCAAGTGGCTGTGCAAATTGGCTAAGCAATATTCCATTGGTGGTCATAGACAAATCTTCAAGACCGTCAATTGTCGACAGCTTTTTGACTAAATCAACAATACCTTTTCGCACAAGAGGTTCACCACCCGTTAATCTTATTTTGCTAATTCCTTTGCTTATAGCTGATTTAGCAATTTCATATATTTCCTCGAAAGAGGCAATATCTTCATGCTTCATCAGCGTAATTCCGTCTTCGGGCATACAATAGGTACACCTTAGATTACAGCGATCAGTAACCGAAATTCGCAAATAATTTATTTCTCTATTAAATCGGTCTAACATCAACTATGTCTCCTTTTTTAAGGGTTAATATGCCTTTTTCAATAATCATTAATCCCTGAGCATATGACAAGGCATTAATATGCGCAGACCCATGATATTCAAGCATTTTCACTGTTCCATCAAGATTTACTTGTACAGGTTCAAAAGCTTTTCTATCTCCTTTTTTGCGGTTAAAATCAGCACTTAGCGGTAATTTCAAATACTGCATCCCACAATCACTTCCCATAATGGAATAAATCAGTGGTTTAATGAGCATTTCGAACTGAACAAAAGAAGAAACAGGATTGCCCGGAACTCCAATAAACCATTTATTTGTGGTTGTGCCATAAATGATTCTTTTTCCTGGTTTTGTTTCCACACCATGAAAATATATCTCAACGCCTAATTCCTTCATTACAATAGGTACAAAATCAAAATCGCCCATAGAAACAGCACCTGAAATAATGATGATATCTGCTATTTCCATAGCTTCTTGCAGTTTTGCTCTAGTACTTTCCTTATCATCTTTAGCAATTCCAATATACTGAACTTCAACACCAAGTTGTTGCGCTTGTGCTATTAATTGGTATGCATTGGTATTTCTAATTTGAGACGGATTAGGTTGCACATTGGGCTCCACAAGTTCATCGCCAGTAGAAATAATGGCCACTTTTGGCATTTTGGAAACTGTAACCTCAACGGCCCCTACTGATGCTAATACAGGAATATGCTTTGGCAAAATGAGCGTTCCTTTTTTAAGCACCACATCATCTTTTTTGACATCTTCAGCCAAATAGCAAATATTGGATCTAGAGTTTTCTTGTAAAAATTGGATTTTATTTTTTGCAATAATCTCCGTATACTCCACCATAATTACGGTGTCTGCACCTTGAGGAACTGGAGCTCCTGTCATGATTTTAGCACACTGATTTGGACCTATAACTTTGGTTGGGCTTACTCCTGCAGGAATAATTTCAATAACTTCAAGCACATTTTTCAAATCACATTTTCTGCAAGCATAACCATCCATAGCAGCTTTATCAAAAGGAGGCATATTAACATCTGAAAAGATATCCTCAAACAAAACCTTTCCAACTGCACTGAGAAAAGGGATTCTTTCTTTCCCAATGCTTTTGGCCGAACTTTTTACTGCTTTTAAAGCTTCTTCAAATAAAATCATAACTATAACACTAAGAGTTTAATACTTGCTACCAATAAAACGGCTGCTAGGACATATTTCAAAATATTTTGGGGAATTTTTTCACTACTAAAATAACTTCCTGCTAGTCCACCTGCAAAACCAACAGAAGCCCAAATTAATATATTTGGTGTTGGAGCAAAATTCTCATTAAAATATAGACCCGCTAAACCTGCGGTGGAATTCAAGAAAATAAAAATGGCAGAAATTCCAGCAGTTTCTTTCACATTAGCCCAATTTAATAAAAGCAAAATCGGACTTAAAATAATACCTCCGCCAATGCCAATCATTCCTGAAAATAAGCCAACACCTGCCCCAATCAAAACAGCCATATAAAAGACAGGATTTTTAGAGTTTTCATAAGCTCCTTTTGGGCTAAAAAACATTCTACTTACAGCAATCAAAAGGAATATCCCCAATATGATTTTATAAAGATGTGGATCAATATTTATTCTTGCACCTAAAAAAGCCATAGGGATTGAGCCAATAATAAATGGTAATAAAACATTGAATTTAAAATGGCCATTTCTGTAAAATGATATGAAAGCGATGGCAGAAACAAAAAGATTTAGTGTAAGTGCTGATGATTTCATTACATATTGTTCGAAACCAAATATGGCCATTAAAGCCAAGTAGCCGCTAGCGCCGCCATGACCCACTGCGGCATAAAGTGCAGCGATAATAAACAGTATTCCTAAAAATAAAAAATCCATTGGCTATTATCTATAAAATAAAAAAACTTCTCCCGAAAATCATGAATACGGAAAAAGCTAATCTATAAAAATATAGAAAACAGTTATTTATATTTAACTTAGTGCTCCTTTCCAAATTCATTCTGGCAAAACCAGAAATCGGGAGGCTCAAATATTTCTATTTAAACCCATAGAACAATTGACCATGGCAAAGCTTTTAGGTCAATCATTTCGGATTCGACAAAAGTAAAATAAATTTCGGGTGGCAAATGAAATAATTTATGCTAATTAATTCATTTTAATGTGGTGTATATTTCTTTTGAAATAAGTTTTTAAGAGTCGATGCTTTAGATGAAATATAAAACCTGTAAATTATGATTGATGAATCATTTCTTTAAACCAGGAAGATATAAATATAATTTGCTCTTTACTTTTGGTTTGTCCAATATAAGAAACTAAATACATACCAATAAGTGCAATGAATGACATAGCCGCAATGCTAAGAAATAATGACGAGGGCTGATTTAAAAAATATTGTGACATGCCATAAAATAGTGCTGCCAAAAAAGCTAACGAAAACCCAAAATAAAGAAAACTAAAAACTAACCAAATACTTCCAGAAGGTCCCACTGATGCTCTGACTTTATGCCCCTCTTCAACTTCTTCAAAAGTAATCTCCATTTGTGGAGTCCATAGTTTTCTTTGATCTTCTTTGAATTTTATAATAATCAGAGTATCATTATCTTCATACTCCAAATCAGATTTAGCTTTTGCAATTCCACTTAAAACATGTTGACGTATTTCTGATTCACTCAAGCTTACTACTTCTGTAAAACGCGGTCTTAATCTCATAAAATAATATCTAGTTGAAGGACAAAAATACAAAACTAAATCTTACATTATCTTATATCTGACAACTATCATATCTATGAATAGTGCATATCTCGTTATAATTAATAAAAAAAATAGATTTTATAAAATAAATATTAGATTTTGTCATACATTCGCTTCAAATTAAAAATTAATCAAATGAGAAAAAATATTTTAATATTAAGCGCGCTTCTTGTTTTTGGAATAAACAACAGTTATGCGCAAGAATCAGGTACAAAAGACAGTACAAAAGTTGAAGCTAGTGACTACAAAACAATTTTTAAGACTAACGGAAATAAGCCAAAGGTAACTGGATTTGGAGTGGTCAATATGGACTTCTATAATGTATCCAACAATTTCGTTTTCAACCCAGGTATGGATTTGGCCGTTTTACTTAACCGATCATTCTATTTTGGTATTTATGGTCGAGGAATGGCATCTTTTCCTACTTATCAATTTGATGTAGCCATAATTGATAGTAACCAAAATGAAACCATAGATACAAGAGCTATGTTCTTGCATGGGGGCTTGATTGTTGGCGGAATTTTTATGCCGAATAAACCGATTCACTTTGGCTTAAGTACAAAATTTGGAGTAGGAGGATTTATGCTTATTGATAACTCTAATTATAACCATCAGGGCTCTCAAAATTATGAAAATAATCCCACCTATTATATGGCACCATTATTTGTCATTACACCACAACTTGATATTGAAATGAATATTAACTATTGGTTTAAATTTAGAGTAGGCATAGGTTATCAATGGGTTAGTAATGCATCTATAAATTATAATACTTATGCAAATGGAGTAGTTGAAAATAAAGAATTAATCAATACTTCAGAATTGAGTACACCAGTAGTATCGTTTGGATTAGTCTTTGGTTGGTTTAAATAGTCCATTGTTTTTTCTATACCAATTAAGTTAACTTTCAAAAGTCGCCAATCCAGATGCATTCAGGAAAACATGATTATTACTAAAAATAAATAAAATATTTTGAGCTATGAACAAATCAACAATAATCAAGTGGGGATTGGGTCTTTTGACAGTTCTTATTTTGACATCAACTACATGCTCAGAAAACCATCAAGTTGACTCACCAATTTGGTGGGAAATTAGTGGTGGCAATGTCACATTTAGCCCCAGTCAAAGTAATGATTTCTTAAATAATGGTCCTATTGTAGCTGATACACTTCTTATGCAAGCTCTTATTATGTGTAATATTGAAAATAATGATGCTTATACTGAGATATTACTATCTAACAGCAACGCACCTGAACTCAAGCACAGTATAAGTAGTTTAGTGATTACATCAGATCATGAATTTAATTCTATTGCCACAGGTCAGCCACTTAATGAATTTTTGATTGTGCTAATAGAACCTTATTTTAATTATTCAATATCAAAATGGGTATATTCAAATACTTTAAGTATTCAGGATTTCATTTACAAGTATCTTGTACAGGGAACACAAGTCTATAATTACAACAATTTGAGTTTTACAATTCAATTTATGGAGAAGCCGGCCATTGCCAACCATACTTTTACATTAGATTTTACGGATAGTCAAGGCACTCATTTTATTATTAAATCTGAACCTATAATATGGAATTAAGGTAAATACAAAAAAAGCAAAATATAAAATTATGACAATAAATAAATATTTAAACGATGATAAATATTGTATCTTTGTTCCATCAATTTTTAACATTAGATAAACTAATTACTAAATTTAAAACTCATGAAAAATTTAATCATTTTAGTACTGACGACTATATTTTTAGGTATCAGTAGCTTACAGGCCCAAGATAAAATTTTCAAAAAAAATAAAGAAGTTATAGAATGTAAAATAACCAAGGTTGATGTTAAAATAGTAGAATATACACAACCTGAATATAATGCCGGAGTAGTATTTACTATGGCTAAAGATAAAATTGAAAAGATTGTTTTTGCATCAGGTACTACGCTTGATTTGATAAAAGAATCTAGGAATCCAGAAGATTATAGCAACCAGAGAAAAGACATTATTAAAGTTGACTTTTTCGCACCACTTTCTGGAAATTTCACCATTGGCTGGGAACATAGCTTAGGTATTGGAAAAAGTGTAGAAATGAGTTTGGGATTTATTGGTATTGGAAGTCAATATGAAGATAATTCAAGAGGAGCTTTTTTCAGAATAGGACATAAATTTATCCGAAGCCCTGATGTTTATTATAATGCAATGCATTACTCTCACATTTTAAAAGGCTTTTACGTACGTCCTGACCTTGTGTTTTCGTATTACACATCCGACGCAATTAGAACTATCACCAATCCAATTCCTGGAGCAGACATCTATCAAACTATTCGTGTTGATAATTTCTCAGGTGCATTTTTAATCAATATTGGTAAGCAATGGATTATGGATGACCAGTTTTCAATGTCATGGTTTGGAGGAATAGGCTACGGTTTTTCGACAGGAGCTGGCTATTATTTTAGTCATATTGCCCCTGCAGGAAATGATTTCCCAATCGTGTTTTCAGCTGGAATTTGCTTCGGAATATTGCCTTAGATTATACTAAAACATTCATAATGGATTATTGATTCAAAACTTTGGTTCAATAATCCATTTTTTTATTCTAAAAATAATGAAAACTAAAACTCATAAATTACTATTTTTCCTTGCGGTAATTATTTCGGTTCCCTTAATTCTCAGTACAACTTGTAATTCAAGGGGAAGCACATGGGAAATAGATTCTGCTAACCTATTATTTAGTGATTCTGCTACAATGCAATTTATTAATCCCCAGTATACATTATTCACATCTGATACACTGTTTTTTAACCTTCAAATATCACCTGTAATTAATTACGCAAAACAGATTAGTTACCCAACTTTAATTGAAAAATCGTATGCTTGGACAAAAGAAGAAGCTACTCTTTCACATTCTATAAGTCAACTAATTATAACATCCAATCATGATTTCAATGACATTTCTGCTGGGCAAAATCTAAACAATAAAATTGTATTTTTATCCAACAGTTATCATTATTATCAAATGTACTTAGATGTTACCACGGACACAATTAGTGTTCAAGATTTCGTTTATACAAATCTAGTACAAGGTGTTAAGTATTGTGATGGAATTGGTTATTTTAAGGAGAAGCCAACTAATCCAACTCATGTTTTCACTTTAGATTTTATCGATTCTCAAGGAACACATTTTACTTTTCAAACAGATACACTCAATTGGCAATAAATTAATGTCATGCTAAAAAATATAATTTTCTCTTTGTTTCTATTTTCATTAGGGAATATTGTAAACGCACAAGACTTTATATATACTAAATCTAATGATACAGTTCTATGTGTTATAACTCTTGTTAATAAATCCTTTATTTTCTATAAAACCTATGATAATAAGAAAATAACTCATCAAATAGAGAAAGACAAAGTGCGAAGGATTGTCTGGAAAAATGGTAGCACATTAGTTATATCTAAGGATGAAATTCCTCCTGTAGACTATAATAGTCAGAAAAAGAACATAATTAAACTATATCCCGCTTCTCCAATTTTTGGAAAATTAGCTTTTGGTTATGAACGAAGCATTGCTAAGCAAATGAGTATAGAACTGACCTATGGAATTATTGGTATTGGGAGTGATTTTAATGAACACAAAGCCAAAGGGCAATATTTCCGTTTAGGATATAAATTCATGCGCAATCCAGATGTATATTTTAATACCCTACATTACTCCCACATCTTGAAAGGAAGCTTTATTCGTCCTGACTTCATATACTCTTCTTTCTCATCAAATGAGTATCGTGATATACCTAACCCTGTTCCAGGAGGTGACTTACATGAAACTTATCGGGCTTCAAATCATTCCATTGCTCTATTTATAGTCATTGGCAAACAATGGATATTAAAAGATAAGTTTTCAGTATCAGTTCACACAGGATTAGGTTATTCTTATGCCACAGCATCAGGATATTATTTTAGTCACTTTTCAGGGGGAAAAGAAGAACCTATTGGGACTGAATTCGGTTTTTCAATAGGATTTTTACTTTAGAAATGTACAAGAGTTCTTTCCCAAATGTCACAAAAAGTATAAACCATCATTCTTAAACTTTAACAAAAAAGCCCCGAATTTCTATAGAAATTCGGGGCTTAAAATATTTTTAATTCAGATTATCTCAAATCCACCACCTCAGCATCAGGATATTTAGCTGGGTTAAGTGCAAAGAAATTGGCTGGCAATTTCAAATTAGCAGAAAACTTATCTACTTTGAAATTATACTCTACATTATCCTTTTCATAAATATTGGCTTCCTCCACCCAGCTTTCGAGCTTATTCACTTTAAGCCTCACTTTATAATAGGATTTTGCTTCTATTGGAGTTAAGTCAATAAGATAATATTCCACTCCATTTTCTTTAATAGTTTTGATGAGTTTTGCTTTATAATCATCACCTATAGAAACCATCAGTTTCAAAAAGTTAAAAGCATCTTTAGCTTCATCAGCATTATTGATTTGAATTTCTTCTGCATCGGGATCAAAAGTCCACATGGTCTTTCCATCAGAAATCACATTGCGCCCCATAATATGGAGGTTGTACTTATCCCCTTGCATCACAATAGAGCCTTTTATACTATTATCAATATTATGCGCTTTATCAATCATACGGTAGGAAAACTCAAATTTCATATTTTCATATGATTTGGCTTTCTCGGAAATTTTATTTAAAATTGCTCTGGCTTGACTATCATCCACTTGTGCGAATGAATTTTGGTTAAAAGAAACCAAGGCTAGAAAAAGGAATGCAAGTAATTTGGTCATTATATTCAGTTTAAAATTGATTTAAAAATTTCGGCAAAACTAAGTAAAAATATCGATCAAGTTTTTAATATCGCATGTCTTCCAAATACTGTTCCAAACTAGCTAAATCACTTATTAGTACATCCCGTGCTTTACTTCCACCAAAGGGACCAACAATACCTGCTGCTTCCAATTGGTCAATAATTCTACCCGCACGATTATATCCAAGCTTCATTTTTCTTTGAATTAATGAAGTACTTCCTTGCTGATGAGTAACTATGACCCTTGCTGCATCTTCAAATAAAACGTCGCGTTCTTCAGGAGTTACGTCCACCTTACCACTATCTTCATCTCCAACAAATTCAGGTAAATTAAATGCAGAACCATAACCCCTTTGCTCGCCAATATAATCCACAATATCTTCCACCTCGGGAGTATCAACAAAGGCACATTGTAACCGAACTAAACCATCACCTTTTGAAAACAACATATCTCCCCTACCAATTAGTTGATCTGCTCCACCAGTATCTAATATGGTTCTAGAGTCAATTTTAGAAGTCACCCTGAACGCAATTCTTGCTGGGAAATTTGCTTTTATCAAACCAGTAATAACATTTACAGATGGTCGCTGTGTTGCTATAATCAAGTGAATACCAATTGCTCGCGCCAGTTGTGCCAATCGTGCAATAGGCATTTCCACCTCTTTACCTGCAGTCATAATTAAATCAGCAAACTCATCGATCACTAAAACAATATAAGGCAGATAACGGTGGCCATTCTCTGGATTCAGTTGTCGATTAATAAACTTAACGTTATACTCTTTTAAATTTTTAGCACGAGCCACTTTCAATAATTCATAACGATCATCCATTTCCATACACAATGAATTAATCGTTGCCACAACCTCTTTATTGTCAGTAATGATGGCATCTGTGCGGCCAGGAAGTTTAGCTAAATAGTGTTTTTCAATTTTCGAGAATAGCGAAAACTCAACCTTTTTGGGGTCAACCATAACAAATTTCAGCTGAGCAGGATGCATTTTGTATAGCAGCGATGTGATAATTGCATTTAGTCCAACAGACTTTCCTTGTCCGGTAGCTCCAGCCACTAATAAGTGAGGCATTTTTGCCAAGTCGAAAACGAAGGTCTCATTAGAAATAGTTTTTCCAATGGCCACTGGCAAATCAAATTTTGAATTCTGAAATTTCTCACTAGCGATGATAGTACGCATGGAAACAATTTCAGGGTTTTTATTAGGAACTTCAATTCCTATAGTACCACGTCCAGGAATTGGAGCAATAATCCTAATTCCCAATGCCGCCAAACTCATGGCAATATCGTCCTCAAGATTTTTAATTTTAGAAATACGTACACCTGGAGCAGGTACAATTTCGTAAAGCGTAACGGTTGGTCCAATGGTAGCTTTAATCTTGTCAATCTGTATGGCATAATTAGCCAAAGTATTGACAATCTTTATTTTATTCTCTTCAAGCTCCTCCTTATTGATCGTTATTTCGTTCGTACTATGCTCACGAAGTAAGTCAATTGATGGATTTTTAAAGTCGCGTAAATCCTCCGTTGGGTCATATATCGTTTCAATGCCATGAGAATGAGAAATTTCATCGTCGCTAAGCAATGTTTCATCAACTGGAGGTTCAATACCTAAATTTAATTCATCTTCTTCAGATTCATCAATTCCAAAAATAGTAGAATTTGCCTCTTCATTCGTTGTTTCAATTTCTAAACTAAGGGCATCTTTATTAGTCTCATTGACCTTTTTCTTAACTTTTTCATCTACTCTTAGGTCAAAATCATACTCTATCTCATCATTATTAGTCTCTTCTTCAATAGGATTATTTTGATTTACAAGGGCGGCTAATTCGTCAATATTTAACCCATCAACTTCATATTTATCCATGGATTGTGCAATTGCTTCAGCTTCATTTTCAGTTTTGGAATTAAAATATTTTAGAATATCGAAACCAAAAACCAAGAAGCTTATCAAAGAGAACACAATCAGAATAATTGTACCTGGATTACCAATTAATCCTTTGAAGTATTGACTGGCCTCAAAACCTAAAACACCACCAAAAACAGAGGCCTTTTGACCTTGAAAAAAGAATCCTAAGCTAAGTGAAAGCCAGATTAGAATGAAAAAACTATGCTTCAAAGCCTTTTTTATAGAGACTCTCTTAAAATTAAAAGCTAATCGAAGTCCAAAAAGGATCGATATGTATAAGAATAGAAAAGAAGCAATACCAAACCAGTTTTTGATAAATACTTGAGAAAGGGCTGCGCCAATTCTTCCAGTAATATTATGAACAACAATTTCTTGATCAAATAAAACTCTCCAAATGGTAATATTCGAGAAATTATCATCAGAATTCCAGCTAAACCAACTGATAAAATAGGAAATAAAAGCAATGAACAAATATGCTGAAGCCAATAAAACAAACAAGCCCGAAATCTTCACGAAACGTGGATCTTGTAAATTATTGAAGATGGAAGGCAATTTTAATTTTGGACCTTTTACAACCAATTTCTTTTTTGCTTTCTTGGCTTTGTTCCCAGAATCATCTGAATTGCCTAATGCGTTTTTAACGTCATTTTTGTCTTGCTTTTTTCCCATTAAATGTAAAACCTATTGATCTTGTAAATATTTTATCATTTCTTCTTGTGATGTGAATTCTTTATAATCATCTGGCATATAAAAATCAAGATCTTTTACTTTACCTGTAACTACTTCGGTAACTGACATTTTCAAAGACATACCTGGAGCTACTTGATAAAATTCCATAAGCATACCTGGAATAGTTTCATATTCACTATCTTTGTTTTCGGAACCATCACTAAGTTCTTCAGAATAATAAATGGTAAACATCTTCTCCTCATCTTCAACTCCTTCTTTTGGTGTGTAGGTGATTACAGCTTTTTTGCAAGTATAACCAGCAATAATTTTTGTATCCGTCGAAAGGTCAATTTGCGTATCGTATTGCTCTGTTGAATCATTATTCAAGTCGCTATATTTTTGAGTCAACGCAGCCTTTTTCATGCCTGCTTCAATCAAAACAATCACTTTATCAATATCAGGTTTAATAATAGTTGTTTGAATAACTGGCCCCATTGTCTCATCGTACATCATCATGCCATCATACATTTTAACCACACGAGTTTCAGGCAATTTTGATTTTTGGACTTCAGAAATTGCTTCCCCATCATAACTTAAAGCATAGGTTACAATGCCTCTAAATTGTTTTGATTTCTTTTTCTTGGGCGTTAATGAACTTAATAGAACTACTGCAAAAACAGCAATCAGAGTAATGCTTAATATTTTTTTCATCTCAAAATTGTTAAATTATTTATAATAAAATTAATGTTTAGACCTTCTTTATCAACTATTTGAATTTAAACTCTGTATAGAATTTGATGCAAAAATAATCAAAATTGAAGATGCAAATTTCAAGTATATCTTAATCTGTAAAATTAAAAATAATGTTGCAGTCCATGACCAAAAATCAGATTTAACTTATCACCAATGGAATGTGGAAAAAACCTACTTTTGCAAAACTTAATTTAGCATCATTAAAGATAGATATACCCCATGGAAAGAGCAAAAGTTGTATTAAAATCAGGCAAAGACGACGCAGTTATGCGTCAACATCCTTGGGTGTTTTCTGGAGCCATCAAAAAAACATATGGCAATACACAAGAAGGTGATATAGTGGATGTTCACAATAATAAAGATCAGTATTTAGGTTGTGGACATTGGCAAGATGGCTCAATTGCAGTGCGAATATTTAGCTTTGAACCTGTTGAAGTTAATTTAGATTTTTGGATAGAAAGACTGCAAAATGCTTATAAAATGCGTGATGCTATTGGACTAATCAACAATCCCCAAACAAATGTTTATCGCTTAGTTTTTGCTGAAGGCGATGGATTACCTGGTTTGGTGATTGACTATTATAATGGAGCGGCAGTAATACAAGCTCACTCAATTGGCATGTATTTATTACGTCATGAGTTTACAAAAGCTTTGCAAGATATTTATGGAGACCAATTGCATACTGTTTATTGTAAAAGCAAAGGTAGTTTACCTAAAAGTATGGACCAAGAGGTTGAAAATGAGTTCCTTTTGGGAGATAAAGAATCAGAAATTGTACTTGAGAACGGCAATCAGTTTGAAGTGAATTGGGTTAGCGGTCAAAAGACTGGATTCTTTATTGACCAGCGATATAATAGAGAATTGGTTGGCGACTACTCCAAAAACAGAAAAGTATTGAACACATACTGCTATACTGGTGGTTTTTCAATTTATGCTTTGGAACAAGGTGCTCAATTAGTTCACTCTGTTGATAGCTCTGCAAAAGCTATAGACCTAACTGACAATAATGTGAAGCTGAACGGATTTGAAGAAAAGATTCATCAAGCTTTTGCTATAGATACTATGAGTTATTTGCAGCAAATGGAAGAATCTTACGATTTAATTATTCTTGATCCACCAGCATTTGCAAAACATCGAGATGTTAGACATAAAGCAGTGCAGGGATATAAAAGACTCAATGCCATAGCTTTCAATAAAATTGCCAAAGGCGGGATATTATTTACCTTTTCTTGTTCGCAGGTGGTTGATCGAAGATTATTTGAATCAACAGTTTTGGCAGCCGCAATTCAAAGTGGACGTAAAGTAAAAATACTACATCACCTTTCACAACCTGCCGATCATCCTGCAAGCATTTACCATCAAGAGGGAGAATATCTTAAAGGATTAGTACTTTATGTGGAGTAGATTTGTGGGTTATTATTCGAAGTGGTTATCCTAGTTTTATTTTCTCAAACCGCCATTCGCAAAAATGCTTAAATCGGCATAATACATTGGAAGTAACTCGATCGTGGATTGCTTCCCAAAACCGATTAATTATTTTTCTTTCGGACCATTTTTCTGCACCATAGAAATTAAATCCAACCATCATAAAAAGTTGAGTTTGACTTAATTCATTTTGATTTTCAATGGATGAGCGCACATACATAGAGAAGAGGCCAATAGGATAGCCGCCACTAGTTCTATACAATAAAAATCTTGCATTATCCGAAGAAGTTGCATCAGGAATTTTCTTAAAAATCAAGGAATCCATTTTAAAAAGCGGAATAAAACTTCTTCCTATCATGCTATTTTTAAACCATTTAGGGAGATTAGTCCAGCCAAACAAATAAATAGCGATGTGCTCTAAAGAGTTATCGGACCTCTCCACTTTCGCAATATAATTTGGCCAGCAAGAAGAGTCTCCATTCCAATTTAACAGCTCCTCAAAAACATATTTGGCTGGAACATCAATCCCAATACGATGAATATTCAATATTTTATAATCAGAAACACCAACCCCTAAACGTTGAGTAATACGATAGCTAAAATCTTCTTTTTCCTGAATGGAATTGAAATGAATAAGTGTAGGCGTTTCAGGTTTATTTAACAAAAAATACTTTATATCACTGAAAAGCCCTTTGCTCCTAATCGGAGGTTGCAATTTGTCTGCACAATCGCCGGGATTAACAAGTGGTATTTCTTGAAAAACACCTTTTTCTTCTTTCTTTTTATTCATATCAATTGTTGTCCACTTTATGATTCAGAGCTAAAAAACAGTATCATCTTCCTAGTGCTATATA